>JAABUQ010000210.1_pt1 | contig 130229 bp, 120 predicted proteins | sample 5560001 | NCBI WGS metagenome assembly JAABUQ01 (sample SAMN10711888, study PRJNA513371) | rock metagenome | isolation source: Antarctica rocks | place: Antarctica: Victoria Land, Finger Mt nord | collected 2015-12-18
AGGAGGTGCCACCCCTAACCCATCTTGATGGTGGGCAGCTTTGCTGGCCGCCGTCGGGCAGGTCTCCTGGCCGTCAGCGGGCAGGTCTCACGGCCGCCACTGGGCAGATCCTACTGACCGTTGACACCAGCCGCTCGTGACCCAACCAGGCCGCCACTAGGGCGATCAGAATGACCGTTGACACGGCACCTCGGACGTCACTCTGAGCAAGTTCGGATCGTCGTGCACCAATCTCGCCCGCTCGCCGCCGATGAACAGCCCACAACGTGAGCAATCCCGTCGGTGCGGGCACGTGTGATGTGCCGGCAGCCCACAGAACTGAGGCGCGCCATCGGCGTCGTAGCCCAGGAACCAGCGCACCAATGGTGCGCCGCGTGCTGCTGCGCCAGGGTCGTAGAGCCCCTCGATCACGGTCGAAAGCGTGTCTGCTCGCGCCACTCGACGGTGCAGGTGGATCGGGTTGCGGCGGGCGTACTTCTTGATCGTTTGGCTGTTCTTGTGGATGGCGTAGGCAGCCAGATCCTCCAGCTCCAGACCGCAGGCGTGCAGCATCGAGATCCGAGCGCTGCGACCACGGTGGGCAGTGTAGGCACCTTCCGCATCGCGCGGATCCACGCCAGCCTTCTGGCAGAGCAGCGGGATCAAGCGTCGGTTGAGGAACGTCAAGCCCATTCCCTTGCCGCGGTGGACGAAGAGCAGCTGAGCGAACTCACGGTCGGTCCGCCGACCACCTCCACGAACAACCGGGTTGATCGGGTCGGACCGGAGGTTTGCCCGGATCAGATATTCGTAGAACTGACGGAGTGTGACCACATGCTGGACGACGGTCGCCTCGGCGATACGCGAGCCGGAAAGCGGGACCACGTTCTGAGGTGGCGCGCGCTTCAGCCCGGACCTTGACGCCGGAAATCCACAGCAAGGTGACGGCGGCCGTCACAGCGGCAAGGTCCTTGCGGAGTCCGGAGGCGAAGCCCACCAGCGGCGCTAGGCTGGGGCTAGCGGGACCGGCGTAGCGCTCGCCCTAGCGCCGCTCCCAGAAGCGCTCCGGCGACCACGTCGCTAGGGTAGTGCAAGCCAGCGCCAACGCGGCTGAGCGCTAGCAGGGCGGCCACGAGGCGCATCCCGCCGGCCAGCGCTGGCCATTCGCCCGCCGCCACGGACGCCATCGCCACCGCCGAGGCGACGTGGCGCGAGGGGAACGAGCGACGCGACTCGTGGCCCAGCAGGGGCGCGACGTCGGCCAGGACCACGAAAGGGCGGGCGCGGTCCCAGCGGCCGCCGATGAGCTCGACGAGCGCATAGATTGCCGCGACCCCGGCCAGCGTTCGTAGCGCCGCGGCCCGGCGCCCGGACACGCCAAGCGCGACCAGGAGCAGGACCTGAACGACGGCCAGGCGCTGAGCCGTGACGCGGCAGAGCCGCATAATGGGGGGTCGTTGGCGGATGGCGCGATTGAGCAGGCGGACGGTCGCCGCGTCGAGGACGACGACGCTCTGGGCCGCCTGCCACACTGGCTGCATGGCCGAGCATCGACTGACAGCGCCTGGGGTCATCCTGCGCCACTTTACGGTGGCGGTGTTCGTCGTGTTCGAGGGCACCCTTCTGCTGCACCGGCACCGCCAGCTTGGCAAGTGGCTGCCGCCCGGCGGCCACGTCGAGGCAAACGAGCTACCAGACGAGGCAGCCGTGCGCGAGGTGTTGGAGGAGACCGGCGTGCCCATCCGGTTGTTGGGCCGGCGCGGGCTGTCGGTGGCGGAGCCGCGCCAGCTGGTCGTGCCGGCCGGGATCCAGGTGGAGCCGATCTACGACGGGCACGAGCATATCGACCTGGTGTACTTCGCGGCGCCCGAGCCGTACGACGCCGCCACCAGCCGCGTGGCGGCTGACCTGGCCGCCCGCGACGGCGCCGGCTGGTATCAGCCAAACGCGCTGGCCGACCTGGGCGCGTCCGACGAGATCCAGCGATGGGCCCGACGCGCGCTGGCCGAGGCGCCCGCGCTGCGGGCCACCACCGGGTGAGCCGGCCGGAACAACCGCGGGGCCGAACTTGTCGCAACGGCTATACTACATTCGGGATTCGGGCTCCAGGCTACGGCCGCAGGATGTCCATCCACCCCGCAGGTATGACGATAGTTCTTGACCGCCCAACCACAACACTCGACCACGCCGCGCCGCCGCGGCTGGTGGACAGCTACGGTCGTGAGATCCGCGACATGCGCATCTCGGTCACCGACCGGTGCAACTTCCGCTGCGTGTACTGCATGCCCGAGGAGGGGATGCAGTGGCTCAAACGGGACACCATCCTGTCGTTGGACGAGATCGAGCGGGTGGCGCGCATCGCCGTCGGCTTTGGCGTCGACGAGCTGCGGCTGACCGGCGGCGAGCCAACGCTGCGGCCGGGGCTGCCGGAGCTGGTCGCGCGGCTGTCGCGCATCCCGGGCTTGAAGAGCCTGAGCCTGACCACCAACGGCTTTCTGCTCGACGTCCTGGCGCGCCCGCTGGCCGAGGCCGGGCTGACGCGCATCAACGTCAGCCTGGACACGCTCGACCACGACAAGTTCCACCAGGTGGCGCGCCGCCGTGGGCTGGACCGCGTGCTCAAGGGGCTGGAGGAGCTCGAGCGGTACCCGAGCGTCGCACCGATCAAGATCAACGTCGTGGCGATGCGGGATTTCACCGAGAGCGAGGTTGTGGCGTTCGCCCAGCTGGCGCGTCGCAAGCCCTACGTGGTGCGCTTCATCGAGTTCATGCCGCTGGACGCGGACGGCAACTGGGAGCGCGAGCGGGTGCTGAGTGGGGCCGAGATCATGGCCATCGTCGAGCGCGACTTCATGCCTCTGGTGCCCATCCCGGCCGAGAAGAGCAGCACCTCGCGCCGCTACACGTTCCCCGACGGCGTGGGTGAGATGGGCTTTATCAATCCGGTCTCGCAGCCCTTCTGCGGGACGTGCAACCGCGTCCGGCTCACCGCCGACGGCCAGCTGCGCACCTGCCTGTTCTCTGTCGAGGAGTGGGACGTGCGGGCGCCGCTCCGCGCGGGCGCCTCCGACGCTGAGCTGGCGGGTGTTTTCGTCGACGCGGTCCAGCACAAGGAGCTGAAGCACACGATCAACGAGGGGGCCGCGTTCCAGCGCGCGTCCCGCTCCATGAGCCAGATCGGCGGTTAGTGATTTAGTGGCTGGCGGCGGCCGCGGTCGTGGCGTGCTAGCCTAAGCGGGTGCCGCTGCTCCGGCTGGCCGCGTCGCTGCTCGTCACCACACTGTTGCTCGTGCCGGCGAGCGTTATGGCGCAGGCAGACGTCCAGTCGGTCATCGACGCCTACGAGGCGGCGCGGAACCGGCAGGACGTCGAGGGCATACTGGCCTACTTCGCCGACGACGCGGTCATCACAGACCGGTCGGGGAAGTCGTACGTCGGCAAGGACCAGATCCGGCAATTCATGCTGCTCCGCACCAGCCGCTTCCGGGCAACCACGTTTGCCATGCACCAGGCGGCCAACCGCGTCTCGTGGACCGAGCGCATCACGACCCAGATCTCGACCTTCGAGTTTCCGGTCGAGGCCGTCGTCGAGCGCGGCAAGATCAGAACGTTGATGTACGGCGATACGATGGGCATGGGGCGCGGCGACCTGGCGCCGGAGGCTGGGGTACGGGTGCCCGCCCTGCTTGGCATGGGGCTGGTCGCGGCGGTGCTGTCCCTGGTGCTCCTGGCCGTCTCCCTGCCCGCGCCGCGCCGCATTGGCCCACCGGGTCTGCAAGGGCAACTGGTCAGCGGTCTGCAACGGTGGACCGAGGAGCGCCGGGGCTCAACCGGCGCGTAGATCTGCTCTGGGGGCAGGGCGGCACTGAACCCCGTTGGGCGGGTGTCCGTGTAAAATGCGGCGGAGGCCGGGGTGGCGTAATGGCAGCCGCGAACGACTCAAAATCGTTTGGGTAATTCCCGTGCGGGTTCGAGTCCCGCTCCCGGCACCGCGGGGGCCCCGCGTCAGCGCGGCAGGCGCCAGGACGTGATCCCCACCACCGGGCCGATAACCTTGAACTCCTCGCAGACGACTGTGCTGCGGCCGGACGCCGTCTCGCTGAGCAAGCACTCACCCACATCGGTGCGGGCGTACGTCTTGACCACCATGCCGGCCTCGCCGGAGCGGTCGGTCACCAGGGCGAGGACGACCTTGCCGACCTGGTAGGGGCGATCCGGGTTGACCCAGACGACGTCGCCGTCGTCGATACCGCGGGCGGCCATGCTGTCCCCTTTGACCATGACGCCGAACCCGCTGGGACCGATGAGCGACTCGCGCCCGAGCGGGGGGAACTCGAGGTGATCGGGGTCGGGGGGACTGTCGCGGTCGCGCGGGTCGCCGCACGAGCCCCAGCGGTACACCGGTAGGCGGCCGGCGTTGGCGGACCGCAGACCCTCCAGCGTGCCGCGGACGTTTAAGCTGGAGCCGGAGCTGGCGGATGTGGCGCCACCGGCGGGACCGGACGGAGAGGGGTTGTCGTTGTCGTCCAGCTCGGCGCGGTGGTCGTCGGCGACGAGGGCGTCAGCGGAGCGGCACCCGAGAGCCCTGGCGACGGCGTCGAGCTTGAACTTGCCGGGGCTGATGAGGCGGTCGCGCTCGAGCAGGGCGACGTAGGCGTGGGAGACGCCGGCGGCAGCGGCGAGACGGCGCTGGCTCCAGCCGCGGGCGGCGCGGAGCGCGGCCACTCGGGGCCCAACGCGGGGAGGCGGGGATTGGATCATGGCGGTCACTATACTTTACAGCTTACCCGCTTTTGCTTACAATACTGTCCATTCTGGCTTGCCGAGGTGGCCCGTGGCAACTGATGGACTCCTCCAGGGCGTGGGCGACGGCGCCGTTGTCGCGGCCGCGCTCGCCCTGGTGAAGCTGGCTCTCGACTTCACGTCCCGCCGCGCCGAACGCTCGCTCGATCAGGAGGAGCGGCGCCGCCGCTACGAGCGCGACGCCGAGGAGCGTCTCGAACGCCTGCTCCGCGACCAGGCCGAGGAGGCGGCTCGCCGCCTCAGCCGGCGTGACGACGAGATCGCCGCCGAGCGCCTGCGCCGCCTCGCCCTCGAGCGCGACTACGCGTTGCTCTGCCGGTCCTACCAGGCGCTCGAAGCTCGGTCCCGGTCCGGGTCCGGGTCCGGGTCAGCGGGCCAAGCCGAGGGCGCCGACGCGCTGGCCGCGGCTAACGACCGGTGACCACGCGGTCGAAGCCGGCGCGCGACACGGCCGCGATGGCCCGCCGCGTCTCGTCGGGCGCGCCGCCCTGCGTCAGGACCACCGAAACGTAGCTGCCACGGGGCGTGAACACGATGCCGGCGTCGTGGCGCGCCTCCGGGAGGTCGCCCCACTTGTGGGCAACGCGCACCCAGAAGGGCAGGTCGTCGGCCAGCCACGTGTTGGCCTGGCGCAGCTCGAGCAGCTGCAGCGCCGTCTCCGACGTCTCCGGGTCGAACAGGCGCCCGCTGGCCATCAGCGCGAGAAGAGTCGCCATGTCGCGGGCGCTGGTCGAATGGGGCGCGACGTCGCCGCCGCGGTGGTCGCGGAGACCTGTTTGGGTGAGGCCCATCTGGGCCATCGTCGCGTTCACCTGGTCGACGTCCACGGCGTCGAGCAGAACGAGCGCGGCGATATTGTCGCTGTCCCGCACCATGAGTCTCAGCAGCTCGCGCACGGGCAGCTTGTCGCCGAGCCGCGCCTGCAGGACGCCCGCGCCGTCCGCCCAGGTATCTGGCGTGACCTCGAGCAAGGTGTCCGGGGTCAGTCGGCCCTCGCGTTGCTGCCGCAACGTTTCTACTAGGATCGGCAGCTTGAACAGGCTGGCCGCTGGAAACGGCCGATCCGCGTCCACCTCCGCCTCGGCGCCGTCGTCGAGCGACCGCACCACGGCGCCCGCAACCCCTCGGGACAGCGACGTCGCCGCCGCCACCCGCGTTTGCAGCACGGGGTCGATCCGTGGCGTCTGGGGGTCGACCTCCGCGGTGATCGGTGGGCGGGACGACAGGCTGCCGACGAGCCCCAGCGCCGCGCCGACCGCGTCGCCGACCCACAGCGCCACGACCAGCACCAGGACCGCGAGCGCCAGCGCCGACTGGCCGCGCCCCGCGGCTGAGCGGCGGCTCTCCGGGGGCGCCGCTGGGCGGTTGGGACGGCGCGCCGGCGGCGCCGTGACTGCGGGCGGCACGATGGCGTCAAGCTGTGCGCCGCTCTGGCGCTACAGCGGCGGCGGGACGACCAGCTTCTGGCCGATCTTGAGCGAGCGCGGATCGGCGAGGTCGTTGAGGGCCTGGATGCGCTGCCCCGTCGTGTTGAATTGGCTCGCGATGGCGTTCAGCGTATCGCCCGCCTTGACGGTGTAGTTCGGGTCCAGGGCCTGGACGCTGCTCTGAACCTCGCGCGGGCCGGTTGGCGCCGCCGCGACGGGCGGGACGGTCGCGCTCGCGCTCGTGTTCGGTGCATCAGCGGTCGCAGCAGCAGTGGCGGCACCGATGGGGGTGGGGGCCGGACTGGCGGCTTGCCCGAAGACCTGCATGAGCCCGTAGCCAAGGCCGAGAACGGCCAGCAGGAAGCACACGCCGATGATGCTGATGGCGTTCCGCTGGATGCGGGACCGGGCCCGATGGCGGAACGGCCGCGCGGTTCGCGCTGGCGGGTCGCCCCAGTCGCCGGCCTCCTCGCGCAGCGGGCGCGGCACCGCGGCGTACGTCGCGTCGGCGTCGCGGTCCGGAGCGGGACCACGCTGGAACGGGATGACGCGGCCGCGCTCGGCGTCCCGGTACTCCGGATCGCGGCGGCGGCGTGGGCGATAGGTTTCCGGCATGGTGTGGCGGCTCTCTCCAGGGTGCCCTAGCGCGTAGCGCGAACAAAAGGAAGAGCCTAAGCAGGTGGAGCTCAGATGACGAGAAACAAGCCAGACTTAAGGCTTGAGACCACCTGCTCAGGCGCCGGGGTTGTATCCCAGACCGCCCGTATCGTCAAGCCGACGAGCGCCCGTCAGGACGCTGGTCGGCCCCATCCCGGGCGGCCGCGTCCATCTGCCAGCACGTCCGCCGGGCCGCGGCGGGACGCTGACGACCCGCCGCGGTCGAGCGCGACTCGTGACCGATTCGTGATCGTGGACCGGGCCGCCTCAGCCGTCGCTGGCGGCCAGGGCCAGCAGAGTGCCGTCGTCGGCGCGGCGGTAGGTCACCTGCACGGGCACCGCCAGGGCCATGTGCTCGCGCACGTGCCCGGGCGACATGACGTGCGCGCTCGCCTGGTAGAACTCGGGCGCGGGCTTGAACTGGAGCACCTCGCCAGCGTCTGTCCGCACCGTGAAGCTGTTGAACCGTTGCAGCGACGCGCCGTCGACGTCGATGACCACGCCGCGTACCGTCCGTGTCGGTGCGGCCGTGGCGCAGCCCGGGCCGAAGGTTAGAAGGACGCTGGCCAGCCCCAGCGCCAGCGCCTGCCCGCGCCGCGCTTCACGAAGGGGCACGCGAGGGCTTCACCTCCTCCGCCGCCGCCGCCGCCGTCGCCGGGCGCGTCCCGGTGGCCATCAACATCCCGACGACCTCGGGCGACGCTAGCGCCGGATCCAGCACGTCCACGATCTGGCCGCGGTACATGACGGCGATCCGGTCCGACAGCGCCAGCACCTCTTCCAGCTCCGCCGAGACCACGATGACCGCCATCCCGGCGTCGCGCGCCTGCACCAGCTTGCGGTGGACGAACTCGGTGGAGCCGACGTCCACGCCGCGCGTCGGCTGGGCCGCGACCAGGAGGCGGACGTCCCGGGCGAACTCGCGCGCCAGGACGACCTTCTGCTGGTTGCCGCCGGACAGGGTTCGGGCCAGCACGGCGACCGACCCGATGCGGATGTCGAACTCCTCGGCCAGGCGGCGCGCGAACTGGACGATCGCGTTGCGGACCACCATCAGGCCACGGGCAAAAGGAGCCCGGCCGTAGGTGCGCAGGATCATGTTGTCGGACACGGGGTACGTCAGGACCATGCCGTGGCGCAGCCTGTCCTCGGGCACGTGGGCCACCCCGGCGGCGATCAGCGCCGCGGGCGAGGCGTGCGTGACGTCCCGACCGCGGAGCTGGATGTGGCCGCCGGATGGCTTGCGCAGGCCGTTCAGCGCCTCGACGAGCTCGGTCTGGCCGTTTCCCTGCACGCCCGCGATGCCGAGGATCTCGCCGGCGCGCACCTCCAGCGACAGGTGGTCGACCGCCAGCACGCGGAGGTCGGACAGCACCTGGAGATCGTCGACGCGCAGGACCACCTCCCCGGCTTGATGCGCCCCCTTGCTGACCCGCAGCAAGACCGGCCGACCCACCATCAACGCGGCTAGCGACTCAGGAGTTGCCTCGCTCGGCAAGAGCGAGCCGACCACGCGGGCGCTGCGCATCACGACGATGCGGTCGGCGACCGCGAACACCTCGTGCAGCTTGTGGGTGATGAAGACGATCGTGGCACCGCCGGCCGCGAGGGTCCGCATGACAGCGAACAGGTCCCGGGCTTCCTGCGGGGTGAGCACCGCCGTGGGCTCGTCCAGGATGAGGAGGCGGGCCTTGCGGTAGAGCGCCTTCAGGATCTCGACGCGCTGCTGGACGCCGACGGGCAGGTCGCGCACCAGGGCGTCCGGGTCGACGGCCAGGCCGTAGCGCTCGGCTAGCTCGGCGACCTGGCGACGCACGCGGCCGCTGTCGAGCACGCCCGCGGCCCGGGTCGGCTCCGCCCCCAGCATGACGTTCTCGGCGACCGTCAGCGTCGGCACGAGCATGAAGTGCTGGTGCACCATGCCGACGCCGGCGCCGATGGCGTCGTTGGGCGACGCGAAGCGCACCTGGCGCCCATCCAGCTCGATCTCGCCCTGGTCGGGCTCGTACAGCCCGTACAGGACGTTCATGAGCGTGGTCTTGCCCGCGCCATTCTCCCCGAGCAGAGCCAGGACCTCGCCGCGTCGCAGGTCGAGGTCGACGTGGTCGTCGGCGAGCACGCCCGGGAACCGCTTGACGATGCCGCGCGCCCGGAGCACGACGCCCGGGCCTGGCTCGAGCTCAGTGGCGCTCGTAGGCGATCCCGATGGCGGCCGGTGGTGTGGCGCGGCCGACGGCGCCGGCGACCACCACGATGGTGAGCAGGTACGGCAGCAGGCCGACGATCTGGAACGGCACCTGGATGCCCTGCAGCTGGAAGGCGGTGGGGATGGCCTCGGCGACGCCGAACAGGAGCGCCGCGCCCCACGCGCCGAGCGGGGTCCACTTGCCGAAGATCATGGCGGCCAGCGCGATGAAGCCGCGGCCGTTGGTCATCAGCGGCTCGAAGTGGGGAACCGACTCGAGCGTGAAGTAGGCGCCACCGAGACCGGCGAGCAGCCCGCCGAGCACGACGTTGACGTAACGCAGGCGGATCACGTCTATGCCGACGGTGTCGGCCGCCAGCGGGTGCTCGCCCACGGCTCGGGTGCGCAGCCCCCAGCGCGTGCGGAACAGGGCGAACTGCACCACGACCACCAGCGCGATCCCCATCAGCGTGATCGGCTTCTGCTGGAACAGGATCGGTCCTACCACCGGCAGGCTGCTCAGCCCGGGCAGCGCCAGCGATGGCAGCGACGCCTGGCCGGCCGGGGCGCCGGTCGAGAACAGCTGCCGATTGAGGTAGCCTGTCAAGCCGATGGCTAGGATATTGACCACCGTGCCGCTGATGATCTGGTCGACCCGGAACGAGATGGACAGCAGGGCGTGGAGCAGCGCCATCAGCGCGCCGCTGAGCACCGCGCCGACCAGCGCCGGCCCCAGGCTGTGGGTATAGACGCCCACGAAGAAGCCCGTGAAGGCGGCGGTGAGCATGAGCCCCTCGATGCCGATGTTCACCACGCCGCTCCGCTCCGACATGATCCCCGCCAGGGCGCCGAGGGTCAGAGGGGTCGCCTTGGTGATCGTGACGCCGACGATGGACGCGGCGCCCACGAAGCCGAACTGCACCCCGGCGGCCAGCACCACGGCGACCGCGACCACGGGCCAGAGCAGGCGCGTCACGGCTCGGCTCGGCCCCAGCCGGCGCTGAAGGTTGTGCCGGCCACCGGGTCGCCCGCCCGGGCGGGGGCGCGCAGGCGGAACATCCAGCGGATCAGCACCGGCGCGGCGACGAAGATCAGCACCATGCCCTGGATGAGGCGAATGATGTCGATGGGTATCTGCGATAGGAACTGCATGCGCGACGCGCCGGCCGCCAGCGCCCCAAAGAGCAGGGCCGATGGTATGACGCCGAGCAGGTGGCCGCCCCCGAGCAGAGCCACCGCGATGCTGTCGAAGCCGTAGCCGACGCTGAAGCCCGGCGTGTGGTAGTAGTTGACCCCCACCACCTCCAGCGCGCCGGCCAGGCCGGCCAGCCCGCCGGACAGGGCCATCGTCAGCACTATCGTCCGACCGACGCTGATGCCCGCGTAGCGCGCCGCGTGGACGTTGGCCCCGACGGTCCGGATCTCGAACCCGATGGTGGTCCGGTGCACCAGCCACCAGGTGCCGATGGTCGCCGCCAGCGCGATCACGAAACCCCAGTGTAGCCGGTAGCCGGCGACGATCTGGGGCAGCCGCGCCGACTCCAGGATCTTTGGTGTCTGGGCTACGGCGATCAACGGGCTGGGGTCCTTCATCGGCCCCGACAGCAGGTAGCTGGTGAGCTGTATCGCCACGTAGTTCAGCATGATGGTGACGATGACCTCGTGGGCGCCGGTCTTGGCGCGCAGAACGCCCGGGATAGCGCCCCACCCGGCGCCGCCCAGGAAGCCGGCCGCTATCGCCAGCGCCGTGTGGGCGGGGAACGGCACGCCGTGGACGGAGTAGCCGACGTACACCGCCGCGAGGGCGCCGGCGGCGATCTGGCCCTCACCCCCGATGTTGAACAGGCTGGCCTTGAACGCCAGGGCCACCGCCAGCCCGCCCAGGATGTACGGGGTGGCCCAGACCAGCGTCTCGGTGACCGCCCGTGGGCTGCCCAAGGCGCCCTCCCACAGACCGCGGTAGGCCAGCAGCGGGTCGCCGCCGGTGAGCACGATGATCACCGCCCCGAGAACCAGGGCGGTGACCACGGCGAGCAGCGGCGTGGCCGCGGACAGGACCAGCCGCGTCCAGTCTAGCCCTGCGGGCAGTTGCCGGTCGGCTTGCCCCACTTCGTGTTGACCTTGCCGCTGAGCACGTCGGCGTTGACCTGCGTCATCTTGCCCTTGACGTCGGCGCTCACCCGGGCATCAAGGTCGTGGTACGGCGCCAACCCTACGTCGCCGACGTTGTTGCCGCCCTGGAAGGTGCCGTCCAGGTTCGCCTTGACGATCTTGAAGACACCCGGCGTGATCAGCTTCATGGCGCTGGAGACGAGAATGCTCTTCGCTTCCGGCAGGCTGAGGTACTGGTCGGTGTCGACGCCAATGCCAAGGACTGAGCCGCCCCGGTCGGCGATCGCCAGCAGCCCACCGTTGCCGGTCTTGCCGCCGGCGGCGAAGATCACGTCGGCGCCCTGGTTCATCTGCAGGGTGGCGGTGTCCTTGCCCCATTCGGGGTCAACGAAGCCCTTGGCGAGGCCCCCAGGATGGCAGGCGCTGAGGATCTTGACGCTGGCCTTGGCGTCCTTCGCCCCGTTCACGTAGCCGACGCCGTACGCCTCGACAGGCGGCACGACAGGCGTGCCCAGCACCTGGCCAACGGTGCCCGACGTCGACATGAGACCGGCCAGGTAGCCGGCCAGGTAGCCAGCCTTGTCCTCGTTGAAGATGAGGCCAGCAAGGTTGGGAACAGTGGTGTCCTGCGCCTGGTCCACGCCGATGAACTTGATGTTCGGATACTGCTTCGCCGCGGCGGTTGTGGCCTCACCGAGGGCGAAGCCGACCGTCACGATGACGTCGTAGTTGTCCTGGGCGAACTGGTCGATGTTGCGGCCGTAGTCCTTGGCGTCGGTCGTCTCGACGAACTTCACCTGCGCGCCCAGGTTCTTGCCGGCGCACTGTACGCCTTCCCAGGCCGACTGGTTGAAGCTCTTGTCGTCCACCTGGCCGACGTCGGTGACCAGGCCCACCTTCAGCGGGCGGGCGCCGGCGACCGGCTGGTTCGGGCAGCCCGACTCGATAGCGGCGGTCTGCCCGCCGGCCGCCGCGGCTGGACTCGCGGCCGGGGAGGCGGCAGGGGACGCCGCCGGTGACGCCATCGGCGAGGCCATCGGAGACACCATCGGGGACGCGACCGAGCTTGGCGCCGCGCTCACGGTGGGCGGCGGGCTCGCGCTAGTGGCGGGCGAGGCCACGGCCACCGCGCTGGCCGCGGCCGCTGTTGTGGGCTTGGCCGGCGCCGTGGTCGAGCCGGGCGCGGGCGCGGTGGTTGGCGACGCGGCGGGTGCGGCCGGCGAGCATGCGGCCGACACCAGGAGCGCCGCGCCGAGGACGGGGGCAAGACGACGAAGATCCACCATGACGACGAACCCCTCCCTGTGGGACAGAGACGCTGGATTGCGACGCACGCCGCTGCGGTTGAGCGCTCAAGATGTCGCCGGCGTGCGCGGTGAGGCGCAGGATAGCAGGCTCGCGCCCTGGCTATCAGGCGCGCAGCTCGCGCAGGCGCCGGGTGAGCGCCGGGACGATCTGCTTCCAGTCGCCGACGACGCCATAGCGGGCGTATCTGAAGATGTTGGCGTCGCCGTCCCGATTGATCGCCACCACGTTCCGCGCACCCGAGATGCCGGCCACGTGCTGAACCGCCCCACTGATCCCGACGGTGACGTACAGGTCGGGCGCCACGGTGGCCCCGGTGAGGCCCACTTGCAGCGACGGCGGAACCCAGCCGGCATCGGTCACGGCCCGGCTCGCGCCCACGGCCGCACCGAGGACGTCGGCGAGCTCTTCGACGTAGTGCCAGTTGTCGGCGCTCCCGATGCCTCGGCCACCGGCCACGATGATCTTCGCGTCCTTCAGCCGCGGCCCAGCGCCTGTTTGCGCCTGAACCTCTTCGAGTACCTCGACGCGCTCCGCGGTCGGGTCGGCGGCGGTGGCGAGCGTCTCGACCACTGCCTGGCGCGGGGTAGGCGCCGCGTCCGAGGCGAACGCCCGCGGGCGCAGCGTGGCCATCTGTGGGGTGCCAGTCACCGCCATCTCCGCCACCGCGCTGCCCCCGAACACGGGCTTCGTCATCACGAGCAGCCCGTCCGCCACGCGGAGACCTGTGCAGTCGGTCACGATACCAGTGTTCAGGCGCGCCGCCAGCGACGGCCCGAGCTCACGTCCGGCGGCGATGTGCGACAGCAGCACCACGTCCGGGGCGACGTCCGCGGCCGCCTGCTGCGCGGCCGCCAGGAGCCAGGCCGGCGATAACGGCGCAGGCGACGGATCCTCGGCGGCAAGCACGCGCTCGACACCGTACTGGCCCAACGCGCTCGCCATCCGGGCCACGTCCTTGCCAGCCACCAGTGCCGTCAGAGGAGCGGCCCCAAGCTCGTCGGCAACCCGCCGGCCGGCGGCGATCAGCTCGATAGTCGCGGGCGGCGTCTCCGGGCCGCCCCCCTGGACCAGGACCAGAACGCCAGCCATCGCTACACCAGCTTCGCGTCGCGCAGCTTGTCGGCGAGCAGCACGCCAGCCTCGGCGGGTGAGTCTGCCTCGACCATCTCGACGCGCGCTTCCCGCGCCTCGACGTACAGACGGCGCAGCTCGACCCTCCGCTCGTCCGCCGCGACGCCGAGCTCGGCCGCCGTCCAGACCGGGATCTGCGCCCGTCCGGCGGCCATGATGCCCTTCAGCGGCGGGTACCGGGGCTCGTTGATCTCGCTCGATACGCCCAACAGCGCCGGCAGCCGGACCCGCACACGCTGGTAGCCGTCCTCGCCGATGCGTTCGACGACGAGGGCGTTGGTCTCGACGGAGGCGATCTTCTGGATGGGCGAGACGGCGGGCAGCCCCAGGAGCGCCGCCACCCGCAGATGCACCTGGCCGCCGTCGGTGTCCGACGACTGCCGCCCCGACAGGACGAGGTCGAACGCGCCAATCTTGCCGATGGCCGCGGCCAGCGCGCGGGCCGTGACGGCCGCGTCGGCCTCGGCCAGGGCGGGGTCGTTTACGTGAACGGCGGCGTCGGCGCCCATCGCGATGGCCCGCTTCAGGGCGTCGCGGGCTGAATCTGGGCCGACGGTGACGGCCGTCACCCGGCCACCGTGTTGCGCCTTCAGCCGAAGTGCCTCCTCGAGGGCGTGGGCGTCGTACCCGTTCATAACGGGCGCCACTCCGGTGGGCGGGATCACCCTTTTGGTCGCCTCGTCCACCCTGAAATGGCTGGGCGGGATGTCAGGGTCGGGCACCTGCTTCACCGTCACGATGATGTCCATAGTAGGCTCACGTTACCACGGGGTGCGGCGCTAAGCGCGTTGCGCGAACCAAGGCAAGAGTCTGAGCAGGTCGAGCTCAGATGATCGGAAACAAGCAGGACTCAAGACCACCTGCTCGGGCGGCCCTATCCCTATACTGCGGCATGCCCCGCTGGCTGGCCGTCCTGCTCGGGTGCGTTACCGGGCTCGGCTTCCAGGCGCTGCTGGGAAGCGTTGCGCCACGTGTCGGGCTGGTGAGCCTGCCTTCTGTGTCGTACGGCGTCGTCTTCGTGGCCCTGGTGCTGGCCGGCTTCGTGACCGGCCATCTGGTGGGCCAGGGGCACGCGTTCAACGGCGCGCTGGCCGCCGTCGCGTACATCTTCGCCGCGGCCACTGTCACGGCTGTCCGCGAAGTCGCTGTCGCCCGCCAGATTGGGACGACCGCCACCCTGGCGCCGATCGACTACGGCGCGCTCGCTCTGGGCGACTTCGTGGCTCTGACAGGGGCCACGCTCGGCGGCTGGCTGTCCGCCCGTGGTTCGACAGGCTCACCATGAGCGGGTCTTGACAGGCTCACCATGAGCGCCGCTCACCCTGAGCTTGTCGAAGGGTCATCCTGAGCCTGCCGAAGGACGAAGGGCAGTCTCACCCTGACCGGCCTTTGCGGGTCCGCCAATAATTCAGACTACGGAGGCGTAGCCGGGCCGGCTATCGCTGTGACAAGACCCTTCTCTGGCAGCCAGGTGCGCGCGGCCTGCGTCACCTGGTCCCGGGTCAGCGACCTGATGATCTCAGGGAAGCGCTCCAGGTAGTCCAGCCCGAGGTCGTACAGCTCGATCTCGCTCAGCACAGCCGCCATGCCCTCGTTCGTCTCGAGCTGCCGCGGCAGGCCGCCCAGCAGGCTGCTGACACCGTCGATCTGCTCCTCCTCGGTCGGGCCGTCCGCCTGGAAGCGCGCCAGCTCGGCGCGGATGCTGGTGAGCGCGCGCTCGACGTTGGCCGGGTTGACCCCCGCGCGGACGAGCCATGGTCCGCGGCCGAGGCTCGCCTGGAGCTCGGAGTAGGCGTAGTACGCCAGCCCCTGCTCGTCGCGCACCTTCTCGCCGAACCGACCCATGAAGTACATCCGCCCGAGGATGTGGTTGGCGAAAGAGAGCGCGTAGTAGTCCGCCGAGGCGCGGTCGATGGTCGTCGTGCCCACCATGACGTCGGCCTGGGTCTTGCCCGCCATGGTGACCCGGCGCGTCTCGGCCGACGGCGGCTCGGTCGGCGGCAGCGAGGCCTGGACGGGATCGGCTCGCACGCCGCTCCACTGACCCAGCACCCGCTCGGCGGCAGCGGCCGCCTCGCCCACGGCCACGTCGCCGACGACGATCAGCGTCGTCTGGTTCGGCCCGTACCACTCCCTGTGGAAGCTGGCAACGTCGTCCCGGCTGAAGCGCCCGATCGTCTCCGGGGTGCCGGCGGTCAGCCGGCTGTAGCGATGGTCGGCCGGATAGGCCAGCCCACGCCAGGCGCGCTCGGCGACGACGCGGGTATTGTCTTCCATCTCCTTGAGCTCGGTGAGGACCTGCCCGCGCACCCGCTCCAGCTCCACCTCTGGAAACGTCGGGCGCTGGAGCAGGTCGCCAAGGATCTCCAGCGCGCGGGCAAAGTCGGCGCTCAGGCACTTGATCGACGCGGACACCAGCGTGTAGCCGACGTCGACCGAGAGCCCGGCACCCATCCCGTCCAGCTCCTCGGCGAGCGCTTCCTTGTGGATGGACGCGGTGCCCTGGCGCAGCATGCGTCCGACGAGCGGCGCCAGCCCCTGGTCGGCCACCGCCTCGCGGCTGGCGCCGGCGCGGACGAGGGCGCGGATGACTACCGACGGGTTGGCGGCCGCCCGGTTGTGCAGCAGCGTCAGGCCATTGGTGAGCGGCAGGCGCTCGGCCCGCAGAGCGCTCGTGCCGGCCATGGTCATGGCTGGGCCTCCGGGCGCGGGATGAACCAGCCGACTGTGCGGTTGTCCTCGCCTAGGTAGGTCCCGGCGACACGCTGCACGTCGTCGGGGTCGACCCGTTGCAGGGCGGCGGGAAAGGTCTGCCAGGCTGCGGCGTCGCCAGCCACCAGGTCCATGAATCCCAGCGCGAACCCTTGATTGGTCACCCCTTCGAGCGAGTACACCACTTGCGCGTGCAGCTGACGCTTGGTGCGCTCCAGCTCGTCGGCTGGTACTGGCTCGTTCTGCAGGCGCCCCAGCTGCTCGAGCAGCACGGCCTCGGCGCGGGCCGGTTCGACACCTGGTCTGAGCGTTGCGTCGATGCCAAAAAGGTACGGGTCGAGGGTCAGCTCGTAGCTCGCCGACACGGCGCTGGCGAGCTCTCCGTCCACGAGCGCCCGGTACAGGCGCGAGCTGCGACCGAGCCCGCGAGCGCCGCCCCAGGCGATCGGGCTCGAGGCGCCGCCGAGCACGGAGGCAAGGACGACCATCGCGGCGGCATCCGGGTGGCTGGCCTGGGGCGCGTGGTAGACGAGCGATAGGTAGTGCGTTGGCCCAGGCCGCCTGACAACGATGCGCCGCTCGCCCGTCTGCGGCTCCTCGACGATGCCGAGCGGCTTCGGGTCCGGGCCGGCCGGGAGACCATCGAAGGCGCGGTGCACCGCCTCCATGAGCCGCTCCGCCTCGAAGTCGCCGACGACCACCAGGCTCGCGTTGTTCGTCATGTAGTAGCGCTTGTAGTGAGCGTACAGGTCTTCGCGCGTCATGGCGCGGAGATCGGCCTTTGGGCCAATGACGCCGAGGCGGTACGGGTGCTCCCGCCAGGCGACCGACTGCACGCCCTCGCGCAGCCAGAACTCCGGGAAGTTCTCGCTGCCCTCGCGCTCGGAGATGACCACGGTGCGCTCCGCCTGCGCCTCCTCAGGCTCGATGCGCGTGTCGTAGATGCGATCGGCTTCGATGGCCAGCGCCAGGTCGAGCGAGCTTGACGGCAACGTCTCGTAATAGGCGGTGCAGTCGATCCAGGTGAAGGCGTTCAGGGCACCCCCGCGGCGGCTCACCTCTTTGGTGATCTCGCCCTTGCCGAACCGCTTGCCCCCTTTGAACAGCATGTGCTCCACCCAGTGCGAGATGCCGGTGGTGCCGGGAAGCTCGTTCCGGCCCCCGACCCGGTACCACATCCAGGCGGCTACCAGCGGCCGCTCACGTACCTCGCGGGCAATGACCCGCAGCCCATTCGCGAGAGTGGTCTGCTTGAACGACGCCGCGGACTGCCCGGTCCCGGCCGCTGTGTGTGCCTGCGCTGCCATAGGCTCTAATCGTACCGCTAACGTCCGCCCAGCTCGGCAATCGACCCGTTCTCGGCCGAGGCGACAGAGGTTTTTGGCGCTACGGCGGCGGCAGCGGTGTCCGGCCGGTCCTCCGGCTTGAGTCTGGCGAGCGTGTCGTCTCGGCTGCCGCCAACGACCATCACCTGCCGACTGCACGAGAGGACGGGGAGCGCCAGGGGCCGGCCGGGTCGGCCGAGCAGGCGCGGCAGCAGCGGCGCGCGGAGCGTGTACCCGCGGACCCCGAGGGTGTCGCGATCGATCTGGGCATCGGCCAGGCGACCCACCAGCGAGCCGTCCTGGTCCAGGACCGACAGGGTCAGGAAAGCGCCAGTGTCCAGCCAGCCCTCGGGCGCGCTGGCCACCGGCAGCTCCTGCCACGGCTCGCCGGTCAGCATGACCGCGTGGCTGCCAACGCGCCGGACGACCCGTCCCGGAACGAGGCTGGGGCCGAAGTCATGGGCCACCTCCAGCGCCGCCAGCCGCCCGCCCACCGCGTCGAGGCGCACATCACAGACGGTGCCGATGGTTCGGGCGCTCACCGGGTCGACGACAGGAAGTCCCCGCAGCTCATGTAGGCGCATGGACAGCCCCCTTGATGGTCCCAGTATGCCCGCTGCATGCACCACTGGCGAGCATCCCCCCGCCGGCGCGTGCGCCGAAGGTTTAAGGTTTGTGGGCACCGCGCGTACCCTCACCCCAGGCGGCCGAGGGCGGCGGAGGTGGTCTGGTCGGCAAGCACGGCGGTTGTCACCGGCCCCGTCCCGTGCGGCACGGGCGTGATGGCGCCCGCGACCCCGGCCACCGCGTCGGTCTGCACGTCGCCCACCAGGGAGCCGTCCGGCAGAGCGTTGGTGCCGAAGTCGAGAACCGTCGCGCCGGGGCGGACGTGCTGCGCCCCGAGAAAGCCGGCTCGCCCCACGGCGACGCACACGATATCCCCCTGGCGCGTCTCTTCTTCGAGGTGCGCCGTCGCCGAGTGGCACACGGTCACGGTGGCGTTGGCCGCGAGCAGCAGGAGCGCCAGAGGCATGCCCACGACGGGACTGCGGCCGACGACGACGGCGCGCCTGCCGGCGACCGGTATCCGGTAATGCTCCAGCAGGCGCAGGCCGCCGAGAGCTGTCGCGGGAACCGGTCCCGGCTGCCGCCGCGCCAGACGTCCCAGGCTGGCGGGGTGCTGGCCATCGACGTCCTTGGCCGGATCCAGCGCGTCGATCACGCCGGCCGTGGCCACGCCAGCCGACAGTGGGGTCAGCACGAGCACGCCGTCGACGGAGCTGTCGCCGCTCAGGCCCGCCAGCAGGTCGCGCACCAGCTCGGCGGACGCCGGCGCGGGATGCACCGTCGTGCCCAGGCGGCGCCGCCCAAAGGCGCGGCCGATCTGGTCGGCGTACGCGTGCGCCGCGGGGTCGTCGCCCAGGACCAGCGCCAGCTCGGGTGGTCGCCCGCGCGCCGCCAGGACGTCGCCGACCCGCTCCTCTACCCCGCGCCAGACCGCGTCGGCGACCGGGCGGCCCGTGAGCAGGCGGGCGGTCATCCCAGCCCCGCGCCGGCCAGCGCCCGGCGCAACGCGCGCGTCGCCAGCGCCACGCAGTCGTGGCGGGTCGTGATTGCTCTGGTCCCGACACGGTCCAGCACGGTCTGCGCGTCGAGCCGGGCGGCTTCGGCGACGGTACGCCCCTCGGCCAGCTCCATGGCGATGTCAGCGGCCGCCTGGCTCAGGGTGCAGCCGGACCCCTGGAAGGCCGCGTGGTGGACAACGTTGCCACGAAGCTGGACGAAGACGGTTACCACGTCGCCGCAGCGGGGGTTCGTCTCGGTGGCGGTCAGGGCTGGCGGGCTTGGCAGGACGCCCCGGTAGGACGGGTCTTCGTAGCGGTCCAACAAGAGCTCGATGGCAGACTGCTGGTCCTGCATCCTGGCTCGGGAGTATCGCCCCTCGGGCTGCTGTGGCGCTCGGGCGCGGCGGCCTCAGGCGGCCAGCAGGGTGCCTCGCTGGTCCTCTGGGATGTCCTGGCGCCCCTGGATGAGCTGGATGATGCGGGTCTGCATCTTGACGTCGCCGATGAGGCAGCCGCCCACCAGCCGGCCATCCTTGAAGAAGAGGCGCTGATAGTTGCGCCGCGCCGCGTCGACGCGCTGCCAGCTTTCGAGATCGGGCACGCTCTCTGGTGTCAGCCCCATGACGCGAATGCGGGAGTCGAAAAGTCCGGTGGAGTACATGGGGATGTCGTTGTACAGGCGACGGTCGCCGAGCATGTTGGCGCCCGCGATACGCCCGTGGCTGACGCTGTTGTTCCACGTCCCCATCTGGTTGTGGAGGCCGATGGAGACGTCGAAAAACCGGGCGACGTCTCCGGCCGCGAAGACGCTGGGCACCTTGGTCTCGAGGTACTCGTTGGTGACGATGCCGCCATCGACCTCGATGGGCGTGCCCTTCAAGAACTCCACGTTCATGCTGACGCCCAGGCCCACGCCTACCGCGTCGGTCTCGATGAACTGCCCGTCGGTCGTGGTGACGCCGGCCACCACGCCGTCCCTGGCGTGGACCTCGCGGACCTCGACCCCGTAGCGGATCTGCACGCCAGCGGCAGTGGCGATCTCGTCCACGAGCGCGCCGCCCTCCTCGTCCAGGACCCGCCGCAAGAAGCGCGGGCCGCGGATGAGCCAGATGACGTCGAGCCCGTGGTGGCGGAACGCCTCGGCCAGCTCGTAGCCGATGTAGCTGCCACCGACGACGACTGCTCGCTTGGCGTGGTTCATCCAGTCCCGGATGGCGGCGGCGTCGTCCCAGTACTGGAAGTTGAAGATGCCGAGGACGTCGGGCGTCGCCCCGGGCACCGGCAGCGGGTTGGGCCGACCCCCGGTCGCGACCAGCAGCGCGTCGTACGGGTAGCTGGTGCCATCCGCGGCGGTGGCGACGTGACCGTCGGTGTCGACAGCGACGATCTCGGTTTCCCGGCACAGCTTGATGCGGCGCTGCTCGTGCTGCTCCAGCGTGCGCAAGAACACCTTCTCGCGCTTCGCCTCGTCGCGCAGAAAGGGCGGCAGCGCCACGCGGTTGTAGAGCGGGTACGGCTCGTTGGTGAGCAGCGTCACCTCGCTGATCTGGTCCGTCTTGCGTATCGTCTCGGCAGCGTAGGTGCCCGCGGCGCCGTTGCCGATGATGAGGTACCGTTTACTTGCGGAGATGGCCAAGCAGCGGCCCTCCCGTCTGGATGCGACCGCGCGAGGTAGGAGCCGTCCGCGAGGGCGGCGGCGCACAGTGACGGCGGCCTGAGGCCATCAGTTTACCATGCGTACGCGCATGCCTCAGATTCCGGGCGCATTCACCCGCCCGCTCGAGCTTCCCGCCGATGCTCTGGAGCCGGACCCGAGCTACCGCTCGGTGCTCGACTGGGTGTGGTCGTTCTCGGCCGGACCACGCACGCCGGACGTCATCGCCGGCCAACGTCGGCACAAACTGGAGCGGATGCGCCACCTCCTGGCGAGCGTCGGCGACCCGCAGACGCGGTTCGCGTCCCTGCTCGTGGCCGGCACGAAGGGGAAGGGCAGTATCGTGGCCATGCTGGCGTCGTGCCTCTATGCCGCGGGGTACGCCACCGGACGGTACACCTCGCCCCACCTGGTCAACTGGCGCGAGCGCGTCTGGCTGGACGGCGCGCCGATTGCCGCCGAAGCGGTGGTCGCCCTGGCTCCGGCGGTGCGGGCCGCTGTGGCCGCCCTGCCGGGCACGCTCGGCATGCCGACGACGTTCGAGGTGGGCACCCTTTTCGCCTTTCTGCACTTCGCCCGGCGGCGTGTCCGGGTGGCGGTGGTCGAGGTGGGGGTCGGCGGCCGGCTCGACGCGACCAACGTCGTCGAGCCGCTCGTCTCGATCATCGCGCCAATCAGCTACGACCACACCGGGACGCTCGGCACCACGCTGAGCGAGATCGCCAGGCACAAGGCGGGGATCCTGCGAGCCGGACGCCCGGCCGTCGTGTCACCGCAGCCGCCGGAGGCGCTGCGGGTGATCGAAGAGGAGGCCGCCCGCCTGGCAAGCCCGCTGCTACTCGTCGGCCGCGACTGGCGTTGGCACAGCGGCGATGGTGACGGAGGTCGCTTCGACGTCGCCGGGCCAGAGCGCCTGGTGCGGGACGTACGCGTGCCGCTGCTTGGCGCCCACCAGCGGGACAACGCGACGGCCGCCGTCGCGGCGCTGGCGGCGCTTGGCGAGGCGCGTGTCGGCCTGGCCGTGCCAGTCGAGGCGGTCCTCTCCGGGCTGGCCGGAGTCAGCTGGCCCGGTCGGTTGGAGGTCCTGCGCACCGAGCCTACCGTCGTGGTCGACGGGGCCCAGAACGCCGGCTCGGCCGAGGTTCTGCGCCAGGCGCTCAGCGAGAACTTCTCCTTCGAGCGGCTGTGGCTCGTGCTGGGCGTGACGGCCGGCAAGGACGTCGCCGGCATCCTGCGCGTCCTGGCTCCGCTGGCGGCGCGCGTCATCGCCACCCAGTCCCGGCACGAGCGCGCCGTCCCGCCCGCGGACCTGGTCGCCGCCCTCCACGAGGTGGCTCCGTCGCTGCCGTCCGAGATGCAGCCGGATATGGCGAGCGCGCTGGCCGCCGCGCTGCGCCGGGCCGGTCCGCGCGACCTCGTGCTGGTCACGGGGTCGCTGTTTCTGGTAGGTGAAGCTCTCACGCTCGGGGCGGCCGCGTGACGCTCGCCTCGGTGATCGTGCCGAGCTGGAACGGCGCCCACCTGCTGGCGGCGTGCCTCACCTCGCTCGAATCCCAGACGTACCAGCAGGTAGAGGTGATAGTGGCCGACGGTGGGTCGAGCGACGACAGCGCGGGCCTGGTGGCCTGCTCCTTCCCGGGGGTCCGGTTCCTACGGCTGGAGCGCAACCGCGGCTTCGCCGGCAACGTCAACGCCGGGCTCCGCGCCGCGCACGGCGCTACCCTGCTGCTGCTGAACAACGACGCCGTGGCCGAGCCCGAGTGGGTGGAGCGCTGCGTCGCGGTCCTCGACGAACGACCCGCGGTCGGCTCCGTCGCGGGCAAGGTGCTGTTCCAGGACCGGCGCACCATCAATAGCGCGGGGGACCTCATCGGTCTCGATGGCGCGCCGAGACAGCGGGGCGCGGGCCAGTCAGACGGCCCGGCGTGGAGCCGGCCGGGGCCCGTGTTCGGGGCAATGGGCGGCGCCGCGGCCTATCGCCGCGCTATGCTCGCCGACGTGGGATTGCTGGACGAGTCGTTCTTCATGTACCTGGAGGACGTGGACCTGGCATTCCGGGCCCAGCTGCGCGGCTGGACGTGCCACTACGAGCCGGCCGCTCGCGTGTACCACCGTGGGGGCGCCAGCGGCGGGGGGACGTTGGAGTCGTACTGGAACGGGCGCAACCTGATCCGCCTCCTGGCCAAGAACGTGCCGTCGGGGCTGGTGCCGAGACTCCTGCCGGCGATGGTGTTCTGCCAGCTTGGGCGGGCGCGCGCCGCGCTGGGCGCCTGGCGTGGCGCTGCCGCGCGGGCCACGCTCCGCGGCCAGATCGCGGGCCTGGCGCTTCTGCCGGACCACCTTGCCGCCCGGGGCCCGGTCCAGGCGGGGCGGCGGGTGTCCGACGCCTACGTGTACGGGCTGCTAGCCGCGGCCGCTCGCCGCCTATGAAGGCCGAGCAGTGGCAACCGGACATCTCGCTCGTCATTCCGGTCTACAACGAGCAGGCGCGGCTGCCCGCCACGCTGCGCGAGGTGATGGCGTACCTGGCGCGCTACTCGCTCGACTGCGAGGTTGTCGTCGTCGACAACGGCTCGACCGACGGGACGGCCGACGTTGTCCGGGAGGCGATTGGCGAATTTGGCGGCCGTCTGCGCCTGCTGCGCACGGACGGCCGCGGCAAGGGGTTGGCCGTGCGTACTGGCATGCTGGCGGCGCGCGGCGGCGTGGCGATCTTCGCCGACGCCGACCTCTCCTGGCAGCTGGCGGAGCTGCGGCGCTTTCCGACGCTGATCAGCGACGCCGCGCCGGTCGTCGTCGGGTCGCGCGAGGGCGTCGGCGCCAGGCGGATCGGCGAGCCGTCGTACCGGCATCTGATGGGGCGCGTCTACAACCAGGTGGTGCAGTGGCTGGCGCTGCCGGGGATCGAGGACTCGCAGTGCGGGTTCAAGGCCTTCCGCGCGGACGCGGCGCGGCGCGTGTTCGGCCTCCAGACGATTCGCGGCTTCGGCTTCGACGTCGAGGTTCTCTTCCTGGCGCGCCGGCTGGGTTACGGCATCCGAGTGGTGCCGCTCCAGTGGGAGCACAAGCAGAACAGCAGAGTGGCGCCGGTACGCGACACGGCCAGGATGCTGGGCGACGTCCTCCGGGTGCGGCTGCAAGCCCGGCGCGGCCTGTACGACCGCGCGCCCCGCCCGGGCCCGCAAACGATCCACGCCCCCTCGTCCTGACCGGCGTTCCGGAGCACGAACGTCGCCTCGCGCATGCGGCATCGGCGCCTCCGTCCAGCGGCTCCACAGGGCTGCCCAACATGGGGGCCAGCCCCCTGTCCTGGGACCTGCTGCCAGGCGAGAGTGGCGCTAGCGAACGATCCCGGGCAGCTGGTGGAGCGTCCACCCGTTGGTGGCGTCGCTGAACAACTCCGCGGCGCGGCGGTAGGACAACCGGGCCCGGCCGGTGAGCGGGCAGACATCGACGCTCGGCACGACCCGCGTAGGCTGGCGGTCGGCCAGGAACACCGGGCCTGTGGTGCCGTCCAACCAGCAGCCGCGGCAGCAGGAGCGCCGCCCCGGTCTGCCAGAAGACCCACTCCGTCGCCCCGCCCTTGCTCCTGACCGGGCGCGTTTGTTGGGCAGGTTGAGATCCTCGATGTCGAGCGACAGGATCTCCTAAGACGGGTCTTCGCCGCATCCGCCCGAAGGGACCCATTAAGCGTTACGTCTCCAACTGACCAGCGCTGGTCGCGCGTGATGGCACGTACAGGCCCGCTGTGGCGGTTGGGCCACATGCCGCTGTCCCGAGCACCGCCAGGAGGATGACGACGCCAAGGGAGGCCAGGCGGCCGGGAGCGACTCTGAGGATCACGACGTTGGTCATACTCTTTGGCCTGTCGCGCGTTGGGATCGGCGGTGCCACGCGCGCTGGAAGCGTCGGGCCACCGCTTCGACTGACCCGCCCAGCACCTCGGGGTATGATTGTCGGCTCACCCTGCATGTTGGAGGCACCATGAACGCGCTGCGGACCGGCGTTGGAGGAGTTGTGCTTGCGATCGCACTCAGCGCGGCGGTGCCAGTTGGCTTGGCTGCGGCCAGGATCGGAGCGGTTCCGGCGGTGTACGCGCAGGATGCTGCGCCAGACACCACTGCGTCGGGCGCGTCCGATGGCGACACTGGCGACCAGACGGCCGCCCCAGACCCGAGCGCCAGCCCGGACCAGAGTCAGGGGCCGGCGCCAACCAACGTGCCACCCGCTCCAGCGGCTGGGGTGGCTGATGCGCACACGCAGATCGCCGGCGGTTATGCGCTCATCGACGATGGTGCCGATCGGCGCAATGTTCCCGAGATGCTGTCACCCCTGACCGCGGACTTCACCCAGGTCCAGCAGGACGGCTCGGTCCGCTCGCTGGAGCAGTTGCGTGCGCTGGCGACCAGGAACTTTGATGCCGGTCAGACGGGTCGGTTGCAGACGGCCCAGCAGACCACCATCGACGATCTCGCGGTCACCGCTAGCCAGGCTGTCGTCCACGCCCACCAGGACACGCTGGCTGAGATCGCCGACGCGGTCGGCAACGTCGCTGTTTCGCAAGGCAAGGCGGCCTTCGAGGATCGTTGGGTCAATGACGGCTCCGGCTGGCGGCTGCAGCAGAACCACATCGTGTCGTTCAGCCACACCGACCGTGGCCAGCCGTCGCCCGCGGTGAAGACCTTCATCGACCAGATGCACCAACAGGTGGCTGATCTCGCCCAATTCGATCGCCAGGTCAACCAGTCGTACTGCATCCGCAGCCCCGCGATGGCGCGGTACACGGAGGACGAGGCAGCTCGCTTGTGCCAGGGCTAGGCGCGCAGGTGACCATTCGCGCACGCTGACCGCGGATTCGCGTCGACCCAGCTGAACCCTCGGGTCGATGACCAGTCAATGAAAGGGTCGGGCGGAGAGGATTTGAACCTCCGACCCCGGCGTCCCGAACGCCGTGCGCTACCAGGCTGCGCTACCGCCCGTCGTCTGTTTGCGTGCGTTCATTGTCTCGGGTTCGGAACGCGGCGCGCTACCAGGCTGCGCTACTGCCCGAGGAGAGACACAGTGTAGCCCATCGGGCGCGGGTGTCAGCAATGGGGCGCGGCGGCGCCGCCCTGGGCGTCCTCCCACGCCTGGAAGCGCGCTGTGAACCGCCCGTTGGCGCGCCGCAGCGCCTCCTCAGGGTCCACGCCGTCCTGCCATGCGAGCCTGGCCAGCGTCTGGAGCAGGTCGCCGAGCCCTTCCCCGGGCTCGGCCAGGCGCGGCGCCGCGAGCAGCCGGCTCAGCTCTTGCTGGAGCTCGCCCACCGTCGCCGCGCCGTCCGGCCATGGGTAGCCCGCCTTCGTGGCTTTGCGCGCCAGCTCGGCCGCCCGTTTGAGCGCCGGGTAGCTGGTCGGGATCCCGTCCAGGCTGGACGCGCGGGGCGGCTGGCCCGCCCGCTCCGCCGCCTTCAGCGTGTCCCAGTTGCGGAGCACGTCCGCGGCGCCGGCCACGCGGGCCTCGCCGAAGACGTGCGGGTGGCGCCTGATCAGCTTGGCGCACAGGCCGCGCACCACGTCGTTCCAGTCGAACTCGCCGGCCTGGTCGGCCACCTCCGCGTGCAGCGCCACCTGGAGGAGCAGGTCGCCCAGCTCGTCCGCCAGCTCGGCCGGCGACTCCTCCTGGATGGCGTCGACCACCTCGTACGCCTCCTCGATCACGTACGGGACGAGCGACTGGTGCGTCTGCTCGAGGTCCCACGGGCAGCCGATGGTCGGTGCGCGCAGGCGGGCCGTGATGGCGCGGAGGCCGTGCGCCGAGCCCGTCGGCGTGCCAGTGGCTACCGGTGGCAGGACCAGGTGCGTCAGGTGGTCGAGCGCCACCTGGCCGCGGTCGACGTCGGCCAGAGCCAGGGATGTGACCGCCCCGTCCGCCTGGCCGGGGTGCCTGACGAGGGTGACCTGGTGGTCGGGTGGGTACACCCGCTGCAGCGCCAGCTTTGCCTCGCTCGCAACCACGCGGTTGTAGATGCCGACCACGAGCGCGAGCCAGCGCGGGTTCAGCTCGACGCCGAGGTCTATACCCGCCCCGCCGAGCGCCAGCGCGTCGACGGTCTGGAGGCCATCGCTGGCGGGTATGCCGGCCGCGGCGAGAGCGCCGAGCCCGAGCGGCACACCCGGGAGAACCGCGACCAGCTGTTTCTGCCGCCCGAGCTCGGCCACAAGGGCCTCGCCCACGACGCCGTCGCCCGGGACGGCCAGGACCACGTCCAGGCCCGCGTCGCGCGCCCGCAGCAGGCGGCCGGCGATCTCCTGCTGGAGGGATGGGAAGTCGGCGGCAGCCTCGTAGGCGGCGTCGAAGCTCTCGTACGGCAGATTGCCCAGGAGCGCGGCGACGGCTGGGTGGAGCGCCGTGCGAACGAAGACGCGCGCCCCGGGCCGGCGCAGCGCCGCGGCCGCCCCAGCGGTGACCCACTCGGCTGGCCCCGGGCCCAGGCCGACGATGGTCAGCGTCCCCTCTCCCCCTGGCTCAGCCACGCGCCAGGGCGGCGACCTCGTCCCGCTCCTCCGGGGTCAGCCGCCAGGACACGGCGCGACTGTTCGCCGCCACCTGGTCCGGCGTCCGCGCGCCGACGATCACGGTGGCGACCTCCGGGTGCGCCAGCAGCCAGGCGATCGCCAGCTCGCCCGTGGTGCGGCCGCGCGCCTCGGCCCACGGCTCGAGGCGCTCCACCGCGGCGATCTTCGCCTCCGTCAGCCGGCCGCGCATCTGCGCCATGTCGCCCAGGCGTGTCCCGGGCGGTGGCTGCTCCCGCCCGTACTTGCCAGTCAGAATGCCTGACGCCAGCGGCGTGTACGGGATCATGCCGACCCCCAGTCGCCGGCACGCGGGCAGCAGCGTCGGGTCGTCCAGGCCGTCCAGGAGGTTCCAGCGGGGTTGCACCGACGCCCACCGCGCCAGCCCGAGGCGCTGGCTTATGCCAACCGCGTAGGTCAGCTCCCACGCGGCGTAATTCGAGCAGCCGATGTAGCGCACCTTGCCCTGGTGGACGAGGTCGTCCATGGCGCGCAGCGTCTCCTCGAGCGGCGTCTCGTCGTCGGGCGCGTGCGCCTGGTACAGGTCGATGTAGTCGGTGCGCAGCCGCCGCAGCGACGCCTCGACCGCCGCCATCAGCCAGCGCCGGGACAGGCCGCTGGCGTACGGCGAGTCGGCCATGGGGTGGCGCAGCTTGGTCGCGACGACCGCCTCGGCGCGGCGCCCTTCGAGCGCCTGGCCGATCAGCTCCTCGGAGTGGCCGCGCTGGTAGAAGTCGGCGGTGTCGATGAAGCTCACACCAAGGTCGAGGGCACCTCTGACCACCGCGAGCGCGGCGTCGCCCGAGACGGTGCCGCCGAAGGTATTGCCGCCGAGCCCGATGGCGGACACTTTGAGGCCGGTGCTGCCCAAGCGTCGGAAGTCCACCCGAGCAGGATAATGGGCGACGGCTCGGCGGAGCGCCACCGCTGGCGCTGGCCCGGTGGCGCGTGATTGAACCGAATCGCAACCGTTCTCGTACTCCTCGGCGTGGCTGGGGCCGATACCCTCCGGGCACACGGCAACCGCGCCGCTTGCGGACACTGCGGGGAAGGCAGCAGAGCGCGTCGCCGACCGTCTTCGAAGAAGGGGTTGTCCGTGGCTGTCTACGTCCATGTCTGATCCGGCGCCCGCGGCTCTCGCGCCGCTGCAGCGCGCCCTTGGCTACACGTTTACCGACCTGCGCCGCCTTCAGGCTGCCCTAGTCCATACGTCCTACGTCAACGAGCGGCCGACCCGCGGCCACGAGTCGAACGAGCGGCTCGAGTTCCTGGGGGACGCTGTGCTGGGCGTCGTGGTGGCCCATCGTCTGTATGAGCTCATGCCGGCCTCTGCCGAGGGCGAGCTGACGGTGCTGCGAGCGTGGCTCGTGCGGCAGTCGACGCTGGCCCGCTGGGCGCGCGCGGTTGCGCTTGGGCCAGCCCTGCTTCTCGGGCGTGGGGAGGCGCGCGGCGGCGGCCGCGAACGGCCCGCGCTCCTGGCCCGCGGCCTGGAGGCGGTGATCGGCGCGATCTACCTGGACGGCGGCCTGGAGGCCGCCCGGCAGGTGCTCCTGCCGCTCGTCGACCAGGAGGTCGTGGTCGGCTTCACGCCGCAGCGGGTGGTCGACGCGAAGTCCCGCCTCCAGCAGGTGGCGCAGGCGCGTTTCGAGATGACGCCCATCTACACCCTCGTCGAGTACTCCGGCCCGGGCCACGCGCCGATCTTCGTCGTCGAGGTGCGCGCCGGCTCCGACATCCGCGCCCGTGGCACCGGCCCCTCGAAGCGGGCCGCGCAGCAGGCCGCCGCCCACGCTGCGCTGCGGTTGATGGGCGTGACCGAGGACTACGAACAGCCCCTGCTCGCCTCGGACGGCGTGCGACAGCCCGCCGAGGAGGACCACGGGGGATGACGAGCGCGGCCCGCTGGGCCGCCATCTCGTAGAATCAGCCGCTTGTTCCTCAAACGCCTCGAGATCGTCGGCTTCAAGTCGTTCGCTACCCGCACCGTCGCGGACTTCGCTCCGGGCATCGCGGTGGTCGTGGGCCCGAACGGCTCGGGCAAGTCGAACGTCGCCGACGCGGTCCGCTGGGCGCTGGGCGAGCAGTCGACCAAGGCGGTCCGCGCCCGCAAGACCGAGGAGTTGATCTTCGCCGGCACGACTCGGCGCCAGCCCGTCGGCATGGCGGAGGTGTCGCTCATCCTGGACAACGCCGACGGGTCCCTCCCGATCGCGTTCGCCGAGGTGCGCATCACCCGGCGCCTGTACCGCTCGGGCGAGGCCGAGTACCTGATCAATGGCTCGCGCGTGCGCCTGCGGGACATCACGCAGCAGCTTCTGCACGCCGGCCTGGGGCCGGACAGCTACTGCGTGATTGGCCAGGGCGCGATCGACGAGCTCATTCTGCAGCGGCCTGACGAGCGCCGCCTGGCGTTCGAGAACGCCGCGGACATCAGGCGCCACCACATCAAGCTGGCGGACACGCGCGGCAAGCTCGCGGCGACGGAGGCGAACCTGGCTCGGGTGCAGGACGTGATCGCCGAGCTCGAGCCGCACGTGCGGCGCCTGAAGGTCCAGGCCGACCGGGCCCAGCGGGCTGACCGAGCGCGGGCGGAGCTTCACACGCTGCAGCTCACGTTCTTCCGCCACCGGCTGAGGGAGACGCGGGCCGAGCACCAGGCCGCGGAGCGCGCGCGGCGGGAGGCGGCCGACGGCCTGCGGGTCGCCGAAGAGCGGACCGCGGCGGTTCGGTCAGAGTCGGCCGCCGCGGAGCAGGGGCTCGATGCTCTGGAGACCCGCCTTGCCGCTGTGCGGCCGCGGGTCGATGCGCTCCGCGACCAGGCGCGCACTGCGGAGCGCGGCCTTGCTGTCACGCGGGAGAGGTCGGCCGCGTTGGCCGAGCAGCGCGCGCACCTGGCCCAGGAGATCCAGCGTCTGAGTGAGCGCGTCGACGCCCTCAGGGGCGAGGCCGCCGAGTACGAGCAGGACGGGGGCGCGGCGGGAAACGGCACCCCGGAGGATGCGGCCACGATGGCGCGCCTGCGCTCGCGGCTTGCCGAGGTCGTCGCCGCCCTGGAGCAGGTGCGGCAGGCGGGTGACGCGGCGCGGCAGGCGCGGGACGCCGCGGATCGGCGTATCCTCCAGCTGGAGGAGCGGCTCGCCAGCAGTGAGCAGCGCCTGCGCCAATCGGAGGCGACGGTTGCCGTGGACGAGGCGCGCCAGTCCGATCGGCGCGCTCGCATCGAGGCTCTGGCCGACAGTGTGGCGCGTCTTGGCCACGACCTTGCCGCGCAGCAGGACGGGTTGACGACCGCGCAGCACAGCCTCGCGCAGGCGGTGGAGGAGCGCCGTCTGGCTGGGGAGCGCGCGGACCGGGCCCGCGAGAGCGCGCGGGTGGCGGCGCGGCAGGCCGACCGCCTCCAGGGAACGCTCGAGGCTCTGGGCTTCCGCCCGGATGCGACCCAGCGGGGCGCCGCGGCGACCACGCTGCCCTCGCAGTGGCGCGTGGTGCTCGACGGTTTGCCGGTCGTCGGCATCGCGGCCGACCTCGCCGCCCGCGTGCGGCCGGTTGATCGGCTCGTCCGCGGCTACCTGATGCGGACAGTGGTGATGGCGGACGCGGCGGCCGCCCGCGAGGCGCATCGGCGGCTGTCGGCCGAGCTGGATCCAGCCGCGCCGGCGTGGGCGGTGCTCTCGGCCGACGGGCTGCTGTTGACGGCGCTCGGCGACCGGTCGGTGGTGAGCGGGGCCGACGAGGGCACCGCTCTGGCCGATTGGCGCCGGCAGGTCCAGCAGCTGCAGGCCGAGCGCGCCGCGGCCGAGACCGCCCGCGGCGAGGCGGAGCGCGCCCACGAGGAGGCAGCGGCCTCGCTCGCGGCGGCGGAGGAGGCCGTTCGGGCCGCCCGGGCCGCGGTCCGGGACGGAGAATCCAGCCTGCAGGCGGCGCGCCGAGCCGAGGCGACCACGGGCGCCGAGCTGCGCCAGCACCGGGCGGCCCTCGAGCACGCTGCCTACGATGCCGCGGCCCTGGCCGACGCCCAACGGAGCCACGAGGCGCGGACGCGCGCCGCCCGCGAAGAGGTTGCCGTGGCACGCACCGACCGCGCCGCGGCCGTGACCCGGCTGGGCGCCGTGGAGGAGAACGCCGTGTCGCTGACCGCGGAGGCGGAGGCGGTGCGCGGCCGGATAGCCCAGCTCGAGACGGAGCGAGCCCGCTGGGTTGCGGCCCGGGAGGCGCGGGCCTCACTGTCCGCGCGACTCCGGTCGGATCTCGCCGCCGCTGACATGGACCGGCGCGCCGTCGACGAGCGCGCCAAGCAGCTGGCGGCCCAGGTACGCGATCAGGCCGAGCGGGAGGTGCGCCTCAACGAGGAGGTGCAGACCGCGACCGCCGAGCTCGCCCCGCTCCAGGACGAGCTGCGCGCTGGGGCCGACGAGCGGACCGCCCTCCTGGCTCGGCGGCGGGCTCTCGACGAGCGCCTGGCAGGGCTGCGCGCCGACGAGCGCGCCGCGCACGAGCAGTACGCGACGGCGCTCGTGCGCGTGCAGCGGGCCGACGACGCGGTCGAGCGCCTCGAGCGCGAGATGGTGGACGCGGGCGACCTGGAGGCGGACGCGCCTGGCGGAGCCGACTGGGCGCGTCAGCTGCGTCTGGCCTTAGGCACCCCGGACGTCGCAAGCCCCGGGGGGGACGAGCCAGCCATGGACGTGGAGGCGGTGCGGCGCCGGATCGCCACTGTGCAGCGCGAGCTGCGGAGCGTGGGCACCGTGGCCGCGACGGTGCTGAACGAGTACCAGGAGCTGAGCGAGCGGCACGACTTCCTCCAGGGACAGTCAGAGGATTTGCGCCGGGCCATGGCGGAGCTGCGCCAGGCTGCCCGGGAGCTGGAACAGACGATGGCCGAGCGGTTCGGGCGCGTGTTCGAGGCGACCAACGCCGCGTTCGGCGACTGCTTTCGCCAGCTGTTCGGCGGTGGCGAGGCCCGACTCGTCCTGACGGAGCCGGACGACCTGTTGACGTCTGGCGTCGACATCGTCGCGCGGCCGCCCGACAAGAAGCTTCAGGGGTTGCTCTCGCTGAGCGGGGGCGAGCGGGCGCTGACGGTGGTCGCCCTGCTGTTCGGGCTGCTCAAAGTGAACCCGACGCCGTTCTGCGTGTTGGACGAGGTGGACGCCGCGCTGGACGAGGCGAACGTCCAGCGTTTCGCCGAAATGCTTGGCCGCTTCGCCCGAGAGATACACTTCATCGTGGTTACTCACAACCGGGCCACCATGGAGCAGGCGGACGCGCTGTATGGCGTGACGATGGACGGGTCCGGTGTGTCGCGGGTCTACGCGGTGGAGCCGCGGGCCGTGGCGGCGCACGGCCGCTCCGTCCCCGTCTCTCTGGTGGGCCGCTAGCCTACTCTCCTATCACGATGGTGCTCTCCCGCTGGTTCAAGCTGGACAAGAGCGTCCAGAAGACGCGCGACGGGATCTTCGCCCGCATCAGCCGCGTGTTCGAGGCGAGCCGCCCGATCGACGACGACCTGTGGGACGAGCTCGAGGAGCTGCTGCTGCAGGCCGACGTTGGCGTGCAGACGACTGACCAGCTGCTGGAGATCATGCGCAACGAGGTCACGCTGGGCAACGTCGACGATGCCCGCGGGCTGTACCGCGTCCTCCAGGACGAGCTGGTCCAGAGCCTGGAGGAGGTTGCGCCGACCACGCCTGAGGAGATGCTGGCGCCGGCGGGCGAGCTCGGCGTGCTGCTGGTGGTGGGGGTCAATGGAGTGGGCAAGACGACCAGCATCGCCAAGCTCGCCCACCACTGGCGCCAACAGGGCAAGCGGGTGATGCTGGCTGCTGGCGACACCTTCCGCGCCGCGGCGATCGAGCAGCTGAAGCTGTGGGGCGACCGGGTTGGGGTGCCGGTGGTCGCCCAGCGCCCGGGCGCCGATCCCGGCTCGGTGGTCTTCGACGCCGTCGCCGCTGGCCGGGCGCGGGGTACCGAGCTGCTCATCGTCGATACGGCGGGGCGGCTGCACACCAAAGTGAACCTGATGGAGGAGCTGAAGAAGATTCGGCGCATCCTGGACCGGCAGAACGTGCGGCACGTCCGAACCCTGCTCGTCCTGGACGCAACGACCGGCCAGAACGCCGTGCTCCAGGGTCGGGCCTTCAAGGAGGCCACCGGCCTCGACGGCCTCGTGGTGGCCAAGCTGGATGGCACGGCAAAGGGGGGCGTCGTGTTCGCCATCGTGGACGAGCTCGAAGTGCCAGTCCTGTTCGTCGGCACCGGCGAGAAGCCAGGCGACCTGTCGGAGTTCGAGCCGAAAGCATTCGTGGGCGCCCTGTTCAAGTAGAGTAGGGCCGACCGGGCTGCCCTTCCTGTGTCCGGCGGACCTAGCTGGTACCCTTTGCCCGGAGGCTAATGGCCGCTGATCGCCCATGTTTGAATCCCTCTCCGAAAAGCTCCAGGGTGTCTTCGACCGGCTGGGCCGCAAAGGCAAGCTGACCGAGGAGGACGTCGAGCTCGCTCTCCGCGAGGTGCGCGTCGCGCTGCTCGAGGCTGACGTCTCGCTCAAGGTTGTCCGCCAGTTCGTGGCGGCCGTCAAAGACAAGGCGGTGGGACAGGAGGTGCTCCAGAGCCTGTCGCCGACTCAGACAGTCGTCAAGATCGTGCACGGCCAGCTCGTCGAGCTGCTCGGCACGACGCCACCGCGTCTGACCGTCTCGCCCAAGCCGCCGACGGTGGTGATGCTGGTCGGCCTGCAAGGCGCCGGCAAGACCACCATGGCGGCCAAGCTGGGGGTGCAGATCCGCAAGATGGGCCACAAGCCGCTGCTCGTGGCCGCGGACCCGTACCGGCCGGCCGCTGTGGACCAGCTGCAGACTCTCGGTCGGCAGAGCGACGTCGCTGTCTTCCACCAGGCGGGGCTCAAGCCGCCGGAGCTGGCGCAGGCGGCCGTGAAGCACGCCACCCAGGCTGGCTACAGCTTCGTCGTGCTGGATACCGCTGGACGGCTGCAGATCGCGGAAGACCTGATGCGCGAGCTGGAGGCGATCCGCGATCGGGTGCAGCCACACGAGATCCTGCTGGTGGCGGACGCGATGACGGGACAGGAGGCGGTCCACGTCGCCGAAGGCTTCAGCAGCCACGTCCCGCTGACGGGGGTCATCCTGACGAAGATGGACGGGGACGCCCGCGGTGGCGCGGCGCTCTCCCTGCGCCAAGTGACCGGCGTCCCCATCAAGTACATCGGCGTGGGCGAGAAGCTGGACGCGCTGGAGCTGTTCCATCCCGATCGGGTGGCGCAGCGGATCCTCGGCATGGGCGACGTCCTGAGCTTGATCGAGCGGGCGCAGGAGCACGTCGACGAGGAGCAAGCGGCCAAGCTGCAGCAGAAGGTTGCCAAGGGCCAGTTCGACCTGCAGGACTTCATGGATCAGATGGGCCAGCTGCGCAAGATGGCGGGCGGTGGCGGGCTCATGGGGCTGCTGGATTTTCTGCCGGGCATGGGGCGGGCGATGAAGGAGGCGCGCGAGGCGGGCGCGCAGCTGGATGAGAAGCAGTTCAAGAGGATCGAGGCGATCATCCAGTCCATGACGCCGCTCGAGCGGCAACGCCCTGAGATCATCGGCGGCTCGCGCAAGAAGCGCATCGCGCGCGGCTCCGGCACGACGCCGGCGGAGATCAACCAGCTCTTGAATCAATTCCGCGAGATGCAGAAGATGATGAAGGCGCTGTCCGGCGCCGGCGGCAAGCCCCCCCGTGGTCTGCCGGCAGGCTTGCTTGGAGGCTCTACCGCGACGGGACGCTTCGAGACGCGGCGTCGTTGATTGGGCCACGCCCAAGGACCCGGTCTCGTGACGGCGACGTCGCGCGGTCGGGTGGGAAGGAAGGCACGGACAATCGTGAGTATTGACGCTGAAGAGCTGACCAAGCTGCTGCGCGACGCCGGATTCACACCCGAGCACGAGGGCGGCCTGGAACAGGAGCCAGTCGACGGGACGGCTGCGTCCGAGTCGTCGACCCTGCCCGATACCGATGGTCTGTCCACGGCCGCACCCGTGGTGGAGACGGCGGGGCGCGCCGACGACGCGCCGGTGACGACGGCGTCGCTCTACTTCCGCGACATCGCTGCGCTGAGCTTGCTCACCGCGAATGAGGAGGTGGAGCTGGCCCAGCAGATCGAGTGCGGGGAGGACGCGCGACGGCTGCTGGCGACCCATCAGCGCCTGTCGGCCAAGCGGTGCGCCGCCCTCCAGGCGGACGCTCAGACCGGAGACCGAGCGCGCCAGCGACTCACCGAGAGCAACCTGCGGCTCGTCGTGAGCGTGGCTCGCAAGTATCTCAATCGCGGGTTGCCCATGCTCGACCTGGTGCAGGAAGGCAACATCGGGTTGGCGCGGGCGGTCGAGAAGTACGACTGGCGCAAGGGCTACCGCTTCAGCACCTACGCGTACTGGTGGATCCGCCAGGGCATGACGCGGGCGCTGGCCGAGCAGTCGCGCTCGATCCGCGTGCCCAGCCACATGGTGGCAGCGATCGGCGACGTGTTCAAAGCGTCGCGTGACCTTCAGCAGGAACTGGAGCGCGAGCCGCGGTCGGTGGAGGTGGCCGAGCGGCTGGGCCTGTCGAGCGACCGCGTGCAGCAGATCCTGCGCTCGGCGCACCAGCCGATCTCGCTCGAGACGCCGCTCGGCGACGGCGATTCGAGCGCGACTCTGGGCGACCTTATCGCCGACCAGTCGGTGCGCACGCCGCACGAGGCGGCGGCGCACTCGCTCCTGAAGTGCCACATGGACGACGCCATGCAGGTGCTGCCGCCGCGCGAGCGGCAGGTCCTGCAGCTGCGCTACGGGCTCGACGGCGGCCGCGAGCACACCCTGGGCCAGATCGCCGACATCCTTGGCGTCACCAGCGAGCGCGCCCGTCAAATCGAGGCGTCAGCCCTGGCGAAGATGCGCCAGCCGAAGCTCCGCCACAAGCTGAGAGAGTACCTCGACGAGTACGTGGCCTGACGCGATGCGCGCCGTTCGGTGGTGTGCCTAGGACTCGTCTGGACGTCGTCCTCGTCCAACGAGGACTGGCCGAGACACGGGAACGGGCGCACGCGCTCATCATGGCGGGCGCTGTGCTCGTCGACACCCAGAAGGCAACAAGACCCGCGCAGCCAGTAGCGGAGGGCGCCGTCCTCGCGGTCCAGGCGGCCGCGCTGCCCTACGTCAGCCGCGGCGGCCTCAAGCTGGCGGCGGCTCTCGATCAGTGGCGTGTCGACGTGGCCAGCCGCACGGCGGTCGACGTCGGCGCCTCCACCGGCGGCTTCACCGACGCGCTGCTGCAACGGGGGGCCCGCCGGGTCTACGCGGTGGACGTGGGCTATGGCCAGCTCCACTACCGTCTACGCCAGGACCCGCGGGTCGTGAGCCTGGAGCGGACGAACGTCCGCTATCTGACGGCGCTGCCGGAGACGCCTGATCTCGGCGTCGCGGACGTGTCGTTCATCTCCCTGCGGGTGGCCCTGCCGGCGGTCTTCCGACTGCTGGCGCCTAGAGCGCCGCTGATCGCGCTCGTCAAACCGCAGTTCGAAGCGGGCCGGCGTCAGGTGGGCAAGGGCGGCGTCGTTCGTGATCCAGTGGTGCGCCAGGCGGTCCTGGCCGACCTGGTGGAGTGGTCGCGGTCCCAACCGTGGCGCCTGGCTGCCCTGATGCCGTCGCCGATCCGGGGCCCGGCCGGCAACGTCGAGTTCCTGAGTCTGTGGCAGGCTGGCGGGGAGGCGTTGCCGCTGCCGGCCATCGCCCAGATGGCCGGCAGCGACGCTCTCGGTGCACTACAGTCCACGGTGACCCCCTGAGCCCTGGCTCTTTTCTCTCTTCTCTCTTTCCTCTTCCCTCTTCGCTCCACCTGCTCCCCGCCTGTGCTCGAACAGCTCACCATCCGCAACTTCGCGATCATCGACCGCCTGGAGATCGGCTGGCAGCCCGGGCTCAACGTCATCACCGGCGAGACGGGCGCCGGCAAGTCGATCGTTGTGGACGCCGTGGGTGCGCTACTCGGTGACCGACTCGGCGCCGAGGTGGTGCGGACCGGGGCCGAGCGAGCTGTCGTCGAGGGCGTGTTCGTCCTGCCGCCCGAGACGCCACCCGAGCTGGCGGCCGTGCTGGACGAGTTCGGCCTCGAGGCGGAGGATGGCGCGCTGATCGTGACCAGAGAGATCGCCGCCGCCGGCGGCCGCGGCGGCGCGCGTGTCAATGGCCGCGCTGTTCCGCTAGCGGTGCTCCAACAGCTCGGCGAGCAGCTCGTGGACATCCACGGGCAGAGCGCGCACATGGCGCTCCTGCGCGCCCGCGAGCAGCTGGACTACCTCGACCGGTACGCGGGCGTGCTCGCGGAGCGGGCGGCTGTCAGCGGCCTCGTTCGGGAGCTGCGGGCCGTCCGCGACGCCCAACACGCCCTCCAGGGCGAGGAGCGCGAGGCGGCACGCCAAGAGGAGATGCTCCGCCACGAGGTAGCTGAGATCGAGCGTGCCGAGCTCCGCGAGGAAGAGGAGGAGGAGCTGCTGGCACAGCGGTCGCGCCTCCAGCACGTCGAGCGGCTGCGCCAGGCGGCGACGACGGCCTACGAGGCGCTAACGGGCGCCGAAGCAGCCGACCGAGACATGCCGGGGGCAATGAGCCTCCTCGGCGAGGCGGTGGCGGCGTGCGCGGATGGGGCGCGCTTCGACCCGGCGCTAGGCGCCGACCCGCTCGACAACCTGAACGGCGCCCTGGCCCAAGCCGACGAAGCGACGCGGGCGCTGCGCGACTACCTGGACACGGTCGAAGCCGACCCGGAGTCGCTCGAGCGGACGCAGGAGCGGCTCTTCGTCATTGGCGATCTCAAGCGGAAGTACGGGGAAACAATCGGCCAGATTCTGCGCTACGCATCGGTGGCCCGCGAGCGTCTCGACGGGTTCGCCCACAGGTCCGAGCGCCTCGCGGAGCTGGAAGGGGACGAGGCCCGCCTGCTGACCGAGCTGGGCGTCGCCGCCGGCAACTTGTCGCTGAAGCGGCAGGAGGCGGGCGCGGCGCTCGCGGCGGCGGTGCAGCAGGAGCTAGGCGACCTGCGCATGCAAGGGACGCGGTTCAGCGTGGCGGTCAGCCAGACGCCGCGAGCGGACGGCGTCCCCGTTGACGGCTGCACCGTGGCATTCGATGGAACGGGCGTTGACGCGGTGGAGTTCTTGATCGCGGCCAACCCCGGAGAAGACCCGCGACCGATGGCGCGCGTGGCCTCCGGTGGCGAGCTGGCGCGGCTGGCGTTGGCGCTGAAGACGATCCTGTCGCGGGCGGACACACGGCCAACGCTGATCTTCGACGAGGTCGACGTGGGGGTAGGCGGGCGCACCGGGCCGGTTGTCGGCCAGAAGCTGTGGGCGGTGGCCGCCGGGGAACACCAGGTTCTGTGCGTGACGCACATGCCACAGGTGGCGGCGTTCGCCGACTATCACTACGTCATCGCCAAGGAGACGACCGGGGGGCGCACCCACAGCCTGGTGACCATGCTGGACGTTCCGGAGCGGGTCGAGGAGCTTGCGGCGATGCTGGCCGGGTCAGTCTCGGCGAGCTCCCGCCAGAGCGCCCGCGAACTGCTCGACCGGGCCGCGGCGTTCAAAGGGACAAGCTATCAGCCAACAAGCTATCAGCCATCAGGAGAGGCTGATAGCTGACGGCTGATAGCTGACGGCTCGTGGCTAGTTCCGGTCGTTGATGCGGGTGCCGCCGGCGATGATCTCGGTGGCGGGGGCGTCCATTGGCGGGACGACCACGTGGCCGTTGGCATGGCCGTTGGTGCGTGGCTCGGCGTTGTTCACCAGGTCGTACACCTCGTCGCCCATGAGCGCGTGCCGCTCCATGAGTGCCTCGGCGACCGCCACGACCGCCGCCCGGTTCTCTTCGAGCAGCATCTTGACACGCTTGAAGTTCTGGTCCAGCAGGCGGTCGACTTCGCGGGAGGGCGGTCCGCCGCCGCCGGCGAACGGGCCGCCGCCGCCCATCAGGCCGCCGTACGAGGCCAGCGAGCCGTTCATGCCGAACAGCTTCACCATCTGCTCGGCGATGCTGGTGGCGCCGGCGAGGTCGCCCGAGGCGCCGGTCATTTCCTCGCCCAGGAACAGCTGCTCGGCGGCACGGCTACCGAGCGCGATCTGGATCTGGGCGAGCAGCTCGTCCTTGGTCATGGTGTGGATCTCTTCGGTCGGCTTCCAGGCGACCAGGGCGGCGGCGCCGATGTCGTGGCGCGCTTCGATGGTGGCGCGAGCCACGCGGTGACGCTTGAGAAGCTTGACCGCGGCCACCGCGTGGCCGGCCTCGTGGTATGCCAGCCGCCGCTTGTCGGTCTCCGCCATGCCGACGATCGGCACGCGCATGCCCCACTCGTAGGTCTCCAGCGCCCAGCGGAAGTCTTCGTAGGTGATCGCGTCGCGGCCGTTCCAGACGGCGTGGACGACGGACTCGTTGACGATGTGCTTCACCTGGACGGGGGTGTAGTGGACGGTCTCGGCCACCATCTGGTCCAGCGGCAGGTCCATGTGCTTGACCTTGCTCAGGTAGTATTCGAAGACCTCTTTGCGGCCGTCGAACGACGGCGCGCCGACGCGCAGCTGGCGGTCGAAGCGACCCGGCCGGAGGAGCGCCGGATCCAGCACGGAGACGATGTTCGTGGCGGCGACGGTGAGGACGGGTGGCTGTTCGGAGCGGCCCCGGCGCATGCCGAACCAGCGGAGAACCTTGCTCTTCCAACCGTCGCGCGGTAGGGGGTCCATCTGGTTGAGCAGCTCGTTCAAAGCGCCTCCCCCGCCGCCCATCATGCCCATCATGCCCATGCCCATGCCGCCGCCGGCGCCACTGCGCGCCTTGCCGATGGCGTCGATCTCGTCGATGAACAGGATGCAGGCGCCATGCTTGCGGGCCAGCTTGCGGGCCTTGTTGTAGAGGCTCATCACGCGCATGGTGTCCATGCCCATGAACATCCCCTGGATACTTGGCGCCGACAGGTACCCGAACGGCACGCCCGCCTCGGTGGCGATAGCCTGGCCGAGGTAGCTCTTGCCTGTGCCAGGTGGCCCTTCGAGCAGGAGGCCCCGGATTGGCTGGCCGCCCATCTGCTTGAACTTCTTGACGCCGCGGACGAGGGTCACGACCTGCTTGGCCGACTCGAGGACTTCGGGGTTGCCCTTGTAGTCTTCGAACGTGATGCCTGTCTCGCCGGGCATCACCCAGTAGATCCGTGGCCGCCCGATGAACCAGAACAGGGCCACGAACTGGATGATCATGAACATGATGGCGAAGAAGAGCTGGAAGACCAGGTACGCCCCGAAAAGGATGTACTGACTCCACTCTGCCCAGTGCGGCGCAATCACAAAGAGGCCGACGAAGACGACCACCGCCAGGATGACCAGCGTGCGCAGCAGCACGCCGACCCGCCCGAGCGCGCGGTCGATCTTGCGGTCTAGCTCGTCGAGACCGTCTTCTCTGCGGATCTCCAACGCGCGGTTGGTGGACTGCATCGGCGTCTCCTCGCTCACTCTCTCTCAGCTCGTCGCTCTTGTAAGTCTGGGTTCACTGTACCCGCGTGATCTTGCCATCACGGTCGAGCGTGAACGTGTACGGTTGGTAGTCGATGTCGGCCTTTGCCTGCGGGCGAATGCCGACGAGGTAGAACTCTACGCTTCGTCCGTCGGGGAGCGCTTTGCCGCCGATGTATGAGATCTCCTCCAACTTCGTGCCGCGGTCCTTGGCGGCCTGCATCTGGCGTTGCAGGTCATCCGAGGAGCCGCCCTGGCCCGTGAGCCGCTGGCGAGCGTCGTCGCTCAGACTTTCCCACATCAAGCTGGCGTCGTAGTCGCGGTTGCCGCGCAGGTACTCCTCCGTGGCGGGCGGGGCGGCGCCTGTCACGCCGGTTCGGCCCGCGGCGATGCCTAGTACGAGGGACGGAAGCAGCGACGGCAGGACCGTGATGGCGGCGACGACCACGACGAGCGCTACGGCCGCTCCCAGCAGGGCGGCCGGACGGACGATGAAGAAGCGGATGGTGCGGACCAACGCCCGCCGAAATGCCCCCACGAGCGTCTCGTCAGCTCCCTTCAGGCACACGCGCGGACAGCCGTGCAGACATCCGCCGCTTAGGGCACAGGGTAACCGCTGCTGGCGCGGCTCACAAGCAATTTGGGAAGACGGGAAAGTGGCTGTTGGTGGTCGGGGCCGCTGTGGCGGGTGAACGCGGCCGTCTACCCTAGAAGATCATGGACGGAGCCAGGCGTCTGCGCATCGGGGTGCTCTTCGGTGGCCGATCGGGTGAGCACGAGGTGTCTCTGGAGTCGGCGCGCGCGGTCATGGCCAGCCTGACCCGCGCTGGCCACGACGTGGTGCCTATCGGCATCACCAAGGAGGGTCGGTGGCTGGTGCGCGGGGATCCGCTCCAGCGGCTGGCGTCGGGCGCCGTGCAGGGCGAGCGGCCGGCCACCATGCTGCCGGAGCCGGGGCACCCCGGTCTGGTGCACCTGGCGCCCGAAGACGCCGCGCGGTCTCTGGCAGCGGCAGGCGCCGGCGAGGCACAGCTCGACGTCGACGTCGTGTTCCCGGTTTTGCACGGCACGTACGGCGAGGATGGCACGGTCCAGGGGCTGCTGGAGCTGGCCAATCTGCCCTACGTGGGCGCCGGCGTGCTCGCCTCCGCCGTGGGTATGGACAAGATCTTCCAGAAGACGCTCTGGCGCGGCCTCGGCCTGCCCGTGGTTCCGTTCGTCACGACGACGCGCCGCGACCTGGAGCGGCAGATGGACGCGGTGCTGGATCGGGCGGAGCGGGAGCTGGGCTACCCGTGCTTCGCCAAGCCCGCGAACCTCGGCTCCAGCGTGGGCGTGCACAAGGCGCGCGACCGGGCCGACCTGCGGGACGGGCTGCTGGACGCCGCTCGCTACGATGGCGACCTGCTCGTCGAGCGCGGCATCGACGCGCGAGAGCTCGAGTGCAGCGTCCTGGGCAACGACGAGCCGATGGCCTCGGTCGTGGGCGAGATCGTGCCGAACGCCGAGTTCTACAGCTACCGCGCGAAGTACCTGGACGGCGCGGCGCGCAGCGTCATCCCCGCCGAGGTGCCGCGCGAGACGGCCGAGATGGTCCGGGACCTGGCGCTTCGGGCGTTCCGGTCCGTCAGGGCGTCTGGCCTGGCGCGGGTGGACTTCTTCCTGGAGCGCGGGACGAGCGCCGTGTACCTGAACGAGATCAACACCATGCCCGGCTTCACAACTATCAGCATGTACCCGAAGCTGTGGGAGGCGAGCGGGGTGTCGTTCCCGGAGCTCGTCGATCGCCTGGTGCGGCTGGCGGTAGAGCGCTTCCAGGAGCGGTCGCGCAATCGGACGACCTACGACGTGGCGGCGGCCGGGTCGTGATCCAGGGGACGTGAGCGACCGGCTGCGCGTGCTGCTGGCCGGCGGCGGCTCGGGCGGCTCGGCCACGCCGGTGCTCGCGGTGGCCCAGGCGGTGCGCGCGGTGCGGCCGGAGGCCCGCTTCCTCTACGTGGGCACGCGCTCGGGACCCGAGGCAGCGTTGGCGGCAGCGCAGGGATTGCCTTTCGTGGCCGTGGCGACGGGCAAGCTGCGCCGCTACTGGGACCGCCAGAATCTGGTCGACCCGTTCAGGGTGCTCGCCGGGCTCGTCCAGTGCGGCCGACTGGCCCGCGAGTTCGGCCCCGACCTGGCCTTTGCCGCGGGCGGGTTTGCCAGCGTCCCGCCCATCGTGGCCGCCCGCATGGCTGGGGCGCGCACGGTGATCCACCAGCAGGATGTCGAGCCCGGGCTGGCGAACCGCCTCCTGGTGCCCTTCGCCTGCCGGATAACGCTGGCTCTGCCGGGATCCGCGCAGCACTTCGCGCCCGGTCGCGCTGTCGTCACCGGCAACCCCGTGCGGCGGGAGGTGCTCCACGCCGACCCACGCCTGGCCTACCAGAGCCTGGGACTCGACCCCACGTTGCCCCTCGTGGTCGTGACGGGCGGCGGGACCGGAGCGCTGTCCCTGAACCGTCTCGCCGCCGCCGCTGCGCCGCGACTGGTCGGCAGCTGCCAGGTGCTGCACCTCACCGGGCGCGGCCGGTCGGTTGCTCGGCTCGTCCCATCACCACGGTACCGACAGGTCGAGTTCCTGGTGGCCGAGATGCCGAACGTTCTGGCCGCCGCCGACCTGGTCGTCACGCGAGCGGGCATGGGAACGCTGACGGAGCTCGCGGCGCTCGCCAGGCCCACAGTAGTCGTACCCCTGCCGGACTCGCACCAGGCGGCCAACGCGCGCGCCTTCGCGATACGCGGCGCGGTGGAGTCGCTGGATCAGGCGCTGCTCGACGGCGACCACCTGGCGGACGTGATCCTCAGTCTGCTGGCCGACGAGCCGCGGCGGCGACGGCTGGGCCAGGCGCTCGCGGCCAGCATGCCGCGGGACGCCGCGGACCGGGTGGCGCGCGCCCTCCTGGCCCTGGTGGCGTAGCCGCTCACAACCTTAATGTTGCCTTAACGGAGATGTGCCCTGCGGCTTGCGCTGAATCCGGTGTACTCTGGAGCCGGCGCGGCGCGGGCCCCAAGCACGGGGCCTCTCGCCGCACGAGACGCCAGTGGAGGCGAGGGGCGAGCGATGCACGGAGACATGCGACGGTACTCGGCGGAGCTTGTAGGGACATTCGTCCTGGTCTTTGGTGGCGTCGGCAGCGCCGTCCTGGCCGGCGACAAGATTGGTGCGCTGGGCGTGGCGCTGGCCTTCGGCCTGTCCTTGCTGGCCATGGTGTACGCCATCGGCCCCATCTCCGGGTGCCACATCAACCCGGCCGTGACGGTGGGCGCGCTGGTCGCTCGCAAGCTGGACGGCCGCCATGCCGTCGGCTACATCGTGGCGCAGGTCGTCGGCGCGCTCCTGGCGGCGGCTATCCTGCTCGTGGTCGCCAACGGCGTCGCCGGCGGCTACGACACGGCTACCGCGGGGTTTGGCGCGAACGGCTACGGCGACCACTCGCCGGGCCACTACGGGTTGGTGGCCGCCTTCGTGGTGGAGGTTGTCCTCACCGCCTTTCTGGTGCTGACGGTGCTTGGCGCCACCGACGCCGCGGCGCCGGTTGGCTTTGCCGGCCTGCCCATCGGGCTCGTGCTGACGCTGATCCACCTGGTCGGCATCCCGGTGACCAATACCTCGGTCAACCCGGCGCGCAGCATTGGGCCAGCCGTGTTCGTAGGCGGCTGGGCGCTCGGCCAGCTGTGGCTGTTCATCGTGGCGCCGCTGATCGGCGCCGTCCTGGGTGCCGTGGTGTACATGGCCATCCGGGCGCCCATCCCCGACATCTCCATGAAGCAGGCAGAGGGATCGCTTGCGAGCGAGCGGGCGGAGCGCGAGGTCCACACGACGCAGAGCGCATCGTCCTGAGGGTCGAGGAGCTGCCTCAGAGCTGGACGATCTCGTCGCGCGCCTCGCCAACGCCGATCAGCTGCACCGGCGACTCCAGCAAGACTTCGAGTCGTCTCACGTAGCGCTGGGCGTTGGCGGGGAGGTCGTCCCAGCCGCGCGCCCCCGTCAGCGGCTCGCGCCACCCGTCGAACGTCTCGTACACCGGCCGGCAGCGAGCAACAGTCTCGGCGCGGCTCGGGAAGTACTCGATGCGCTCGCCATCCAGCTCGTACGCCGTGCACACTTCGAGCTCGGCGAACCCCGTCAGGATGTCCAGACGGGTGAGCGCGATGCCGTCGAACGCGTTGACCCGTGACGAGTGCCGGGCGGCGACGCTGTCGAACCAGCCGCAGCGGCGCGGCCGACCGGTTGTCGTGCCGTACTCGCGGCCGGCCTGACGGATACGGTCGCCGGTCGCGTCGCTGAGCTCGGTGGGAAAGGGGCCTTCGCCAACCCGACTGGAGTACGCCTTGTAGACGCCGATGCCGCGCGTGAGCCGCCGCGGGCCGATGCCCGAGCCCTGGAGCAGCCCGGCAACGGTGCACTGGCTGCTGGTGACGTAGGGGTAGGTGCCGTGGTCGAGGTCCAGCAGCGTGGCGTGAGCGCCCTCGAGCAGCACCTGGCGCCCGCGCGCGACCGCCTCGTCGATCAGTGGCTGGGTCTCGGCGATGAGCGGGCGGAGCCGCTCGGCATACTGGGAGTATTCCGCGGCGATGGCCGAGCAGTCCGGGCGGGGCACACCGAGGGAGGCGATCTCCTGGTACTTGCGGTCGAGCACGAACTGGAGCTTGGCCTGGAAGCCGGCCGGGTCCAGCAGGTCGCCGACGCGCAGACCGATGCGCCGCGCCTTGTCCACGTAGGTGGGCCCGATGCCGCGGCCGGTGGTGCCGATCTTGCGGTCCTCGCGCGCGTTGTCCTCGGCGCGGTCCATCGTCAGGTGGTAGGGCATGACGAGGTGCGCCGCGGTGCTGACACGCAAGCCGCTGGTGTCGACCTGGCGGGCACCCAGCTCGTCGAGCTCGGCGACGAGCGCGCCCGGGTGGACCACGACGCCCGGGCCGATGATGCACATGGCCCGTCCGTTGAAGATGCCCGCTGGTATCAGGTGGACGGCAAAACGCCCCTGCTCGCTGACGACGGTGTGGCCAGCGTTGGCGCCGCCGTGGCCGCGAATGACGAGGTCCGCGTCGCGGGCAAGGAGATGGATGACCTTCCCTTTGCCCTCGTCACCCCACTGGCCGCCGACAACCGCTGTTACAGGCACGCGCTACTCTGGCCTGGCCTGGCTTATTCCGGCCCGCTCATCCTGAGCTTGTGGTTCGTGGTTCGACAGGCTCACCATGAGCGGCCTTGGGCTGGTCCATGACTAATGCAGACTAGGCGACACAGGCTCAAAACGCTAGGCGGTCGCCGTGAGCGCAGGCCGATCGCCGTAGTTCTGCTCGTAGTACTGCCGGTAGGCGCCGGACTTGATCGGCCGCCACCACTCGTCGTGCTCCTGGTACCAGCCCACCGTCGCCGCCAGCCCGTCCGCAAAGCGCCAGCGCGCCCGCCACCCGAGTCCCTCCAGCTTGCGCACGTCCACCCGGTAGCGCCGGTCGTGCGCCGGGCGGTCGCCCACGAGCTGGAGGAGCGTGTCCGGCTTGCCCAGGAGAGACAGGATCTGACGCGCCACGTCGATGTTCGGCGGCATCGCCGCCTCGGGCTCCGGGTTGCCCACGTTGTAGATCTCGCCCAGCTCGCCATGCCGCAGCACCGTGTCGACCCCCGAGACGAAGTCGTCCACGTAGGTCCACTGGCGGCGTTGCCGGCCGTCGCCGTAGACGGGGAGCGGCTTCTCCTCGATGCCGTTGGTGATGTGTAGTGGGATCAGCTTCTCCGGATACTGGAACGGCCCGTAGGCGTTGGCACCGCGCACCACGAGGGCGGGCAAGCCGAACGTCTTGAAGGCTGCTGTCACCAGCAGCTCGCCGCCGGCCTTGGATGCGGAGTACGGACTCGTGGGGTCGAGGCGGTCCTGTTCGCGCGACGCTCCCCTCGGGACGGCGCCGTACACCTCGTCGGTGCTCACCTGCAAGAAGCGGCGGACGCCGGCAGCGCGGGCCTGCTCGGTCAGCACCCAGGTCCCGTAGACGTCGGTTCGGACGAAGTCGCCCGCGTCGAGGATGCTGCGGTCCACGTGCGTCTCGGCGGCGAAGTTCACCACTGCGTCGGCGCCTCTCAGCGCTGCGGCCACGGCCGGCGCGTCCGCGATGTCGGCGCGGATAAAGGAGTACCGCGGATCGGACTGGACGTCGGCCAGGTTGGCGAGGTTGCCGGCGTAGGTGAGCTTGTCCAGGACGACGACGCTATCCTCGGGATGGCTGGCGAGTGTCCAGCGCACGAACCCGGACCCGATGAACCCCGCGCCGCCGGTCACGAGTATGCGCACGGCTACACCACTGCCGGAGCGGGCTTCAAGACCCCGTTCTTGCGGACCTGGTCGATCACTTCGTAGTACACCTGGATGGACTCGCCGGCGTCGCCCCAGAAGCCGCCAATGACGTCGTACTGCATGACGCCCCGGTCCACGTAGGCGTTGTTGACGTCGGTAATCTCGAGCTCGCCTCGGCCGCTTGGACGTAGCGTCCTGACGATGTCGAAGACACTGCTGTCGTACATGTAGACGCCGATGACGGCGTACGGACTAGGCGGCACCTCGGGCTTCTCGCGAATGAAGGTCAGGCGGTCGTCCCTGCCGAAGATTGGTACGCCTAGATGCCGCAGGTGCGCGGGGTCCTCCATCTCCTTGAGCAGGATGCGGGCGCCCCGTTCCTGGCGTCGGAAATTGTCCACGTAGGGGGCGATGCTCTCGCCCAGGATGTTGTCGCCGAGCATCACGACGACTTTGTCGCCGTCGACAAAGTCTTCACAGAGGCCGAGCGCTTCGGCAATACCGCCGGCGCGGGCCTGGTAACTGAAGCGCAGCCCTTTCAGGCCGAACTCGCTGCCGTTGCCCAGCATGGGCAAGAATTCACCAGCGTGGTTGCCGCCGGTGACGACCATGACTTCCGTGATGCCCGCGTCAACCAGCGTCGTGATGGGGTAGAAAATCATCGGCTTGTCGTACACGGGGAGAAGGTGTTTGTTGGTGATGCGCGTTAGCGGGTGCAGCCGCGAGCCGGTCCCGCCGGCCAGAATGACGCCCTTCATCGATGCGCTCCGCTCCTCAACGGTAGTCCGACAGGCCGCGGTCTGGCCGAACGCCAGTGAGGGCGACTCCCAGGATGTGGGCGTTCACGCGCTCGAGCTGCTCCTTGGCCCGCTGGGCGAGATCACGCCGGGTGCGGCCCGCTGCCACGACCAGGAGCACCCCGTCGAGATGTGGCGCCAGCACCGCGGCATCCGCCACGACGACGGCGGGCGCCGTGTTGAACAGGACGATGTCCGCCTCGTCGCGCAGCCGCGCCAGCAAGCGCTGTAGGCGCGGTGAGCCCAGTATCTCCACCGGGCTGGTGACGGGGGCGCCGCTCGGCAACAGACGCAGGCCAGGCACCTCGGTGTCGAACAGAGGCATGTCGTCACCGCCGCCCAGCACGGCGCTCGACAGGCCGTCCCCGTTGTCGGCGCCGAACACTGTGTGTAGGCGCGGCCGCCGCAGATCCGCGTCCACCAGGATGACGCGCCGGCCACCCTCCGCCATGGCGGCCGCCAGGTTGGCCACGGTGTCGGCCGCGTCGTCGCGCGTGCCGACGCTGGTGACGGCTAAGGTGCGCAGCGGTTCATCCGGGTGGACGAAGTGCAGGCTGGCGGCGAGGTTTCTGTAGGCCTCGGCGATGGCCGAGCCGGGCTCGCGCACCATGAGCAGGCTCGGAGCGCTGTGCGGTGCGACCTCCGAGCGGCCGTCGCGGGGGACGAGCTGGGCCGATGCCACGCTGTCGGCGGAGGGGGGCGATGCCATGCGATTGGACAGTCCTTCCTGGGAGTGCAAAGGGTACCGCTCCCTTCGTGACGGGTTGACGAGCCTACGACGAGACCGTGCCGGTCGGTTGGACGCCGGCGGGCTCGTGCGGCCGGGTCGGCTCCAGCTCCGGCTCTGGCGCCGGTTCGTGACCGAGGCCCAGGCCCGCGGCCGGCCTCGCTGGCGCCCGTGCCCGGCGCCGCGCCCAGGCCAGGGTGCGGGTTCGCTGCCGTGGGCGCGGAATGGCGCCCAGGACGGGCAAGCCGAGCGCCTCCTCCGTCTCTGCTGGGTACCTCAGACTGTCGTTCGTGAGCGAGGCCACGCCGACGACCCCCGCCGCGGCGAGAAGGCCGAGCAGCCCCGCGACCGGCACGATGATGCGCTTCTGCGGATAGGTGAGCCCAGCCGGGTTCGACCGGTCCAGCGGGAACAGGATGACGCGCTCCTCGCGCACGTGGGCCTGCTCCGCGGCGTTGTGGGTCTGGACGTAGACGTCGGCAATCTCGAGGGCAAGCTGCTCGGCGCGGCGCGGATCCGGATCTTCCACGTCCACGCGGATCTGGCTACTGTCCTGGACCGGCTCGGCTTTCGTCCGCTGAAGGATGCGGTCGACCGGAAGGTCGAGGTTCAAATTCTGGTTCACCTGGCGCATGATGGTGCGCTGGAGGACCTGCTCGGCGAGAGGTCGGAGCTCCTTCTCGAGGGCCAGGGTGTTGCCGTAGTCGAGCCGCCCGGTCGCCTGGATGAAGATGGACGAGCGGTAGCGCGGCTCCACCCAGGGCATCTGCGTGTACGCGTAGGCGGCGCCGGCTGCCAGGACGGCCGCGAGAGCCAGGATCCACCAGCGCTCGCGCAGGTCGCGCAGGGCCTCGGCTAGGCCGGGCGGCACGGCGTCACCTGAGCACGGCGACACCGCGCCGCGCCTGGGGGATCTGCGCCAGCACGGGCAGGCCGAGCGCCTGCTCCACGTCCCCGCCGCTGCGCACGGTGGGGTCCAGATAGTGCAGCAAGAACGCCAGCGCAACGCCCAGGAACAGGCCGATGAGCGTGCGGAGCAGAACCTCGCTCACCATGCCCGCCGTCGTCGCGGCATGGTCCGTACGCGGCGGCGTGACCACCGTGACAGTGCTCCGGTACGCGTTCAGGGCCTTGAGATATTGGCCGAGGCGGCTCGTGTCGCCAACGATGCGGCCTATCGACTCGGCGAGCACCGCCCCCTGCTCGCGCGTCGCGGTCAGGATGGTGACGTCGATGAACCGATGGGTTTTCTTCGTGCGGGTGGCGTTGGAGATGGTGGTGATGTCGATAGTGGAGTTGAGGTCGCGGCTGACCTCGCCGGCGAAAGCCTCGCTGTGCAGGAACTCGCCAAGGTCGTCGGCCAGGTACTCCGAGTTCAGGTTGGCGTAGTAGACGGGGTCGTACTGGGCAGTTGTCGGGTCGACGGTGGGCATGGTCGTGACGGCCAGGCGCATGTCGGTGCGGTAGGCGGCGCCGCCGCGCAGAGCGACGAACGCGGATGCTGCCAGGGCGATGAGGGCGAGGGCTGCCGGCAGCCACCAGCGGCGCCGAAGAATGGCCCCGTACTCCCGCAGCTCCATATGCGTCGGCAACTATAAACGAACTGTTCGCGGCGGCGTTTCGTGCTCGGCCACGTCGGGCAGCACGTGCAGGTAGCGGTAGCCGTGCTCGACGGCCCGGGCCCCCTCGACGTCCACCACCCACACGGTCGCCCGTGGCTGCTCGTGCACCACCACCTCGCGGACGCGGCCAGCGTCGGCGGGCGGCACCTCCAGCGGCGAGTCGAGCACGACCACCTGCCGCGTCCCGGCCGGCAGGTCGGTACGCTCGCGGGCGGATTCCCAGCCGGGGACGTACTCGCTGTACAGCAGCGCGACAGGCTGGCCCGGCAGGTAGAACTGGACCTGGCGCAGGATGTCGTGGGCGAGCACGAGGGTAGCGCCGGGCGGCTGCTGGCGCAGAAATGCCACCTGGGCGCTGGTCGTCGCGTCGTGCGCGCGCAGATCAGGCAGACGGCCCGGTCCCACCCCGCGGACGAACGCCTGGATGTTCCACCCCAGGATCGCCAGGGTGAGCAGGGTGGCGAGACCCGCCGGCAGCCAGCGCGTCGCCGGCAGCCAGCGTGGGTTGCGCCAGCGCAGCGTGGCGGCCAGTGTGCGCGCCTCGTCCCCCAGGTCGAGGATGCTGACGGCGGCGAGCGTGGCCGCCTGGGGCGCCAGGGACAGCACGTAGCCAGCTTCGCCGAGGTGGGAGAACAGGTAGACGCCGATCGGCGGCAGCGACCACAGGAGCAGGAAGCGACTCCGGTAGTCCGCGGCGAGCGAGGCGGGGCCGAACCGTTTGCCGACGGCGTAGAACACGAGCAGGACGCCCACGCCGAGCATCTGCCTGGTGTAGTTGACGAAGAAGTTCAGGTTGTAGGTCGCCTGGGTGCCGCCGCCGGTTGGTGCGTCGCCGACGACGAACGCCGACTGCGGGCCCCACACGTGCAGGTAGTCGTTGACGGCCTGCAGGTAGGCGGTGGGCCCGCCGGTCAACTGGACCATGGGGATTGCCCAGGCGGCGACGATGGCCAGCGCGATCGCCACCGCCCCCGCCCGCAGGCGCCACGACACCGCCCACAGGGCCCACAGGCAGAGCGGGCTGCCGAACACGGCCCCGTCCCAGCGGATGCCGAGCGCCAGCGCCCAGACCGCTCCCAGAGCCAGCGCCAGCCGCCGGTGGCCGGCGAGCGCGCCGTGGGCCAGCAGCGCCAGGCTTGCCAGCTCGGCTGCCAGGCCGACGTAGGGGTAGGCGACCTCGCCGTAGCCCCAGAAGCCGACCGTGAACAGGAGGAGCAGGCCGGCCAGCAGACCCGCCGTCCGCCCGTACAGCGCCCGCGCCACGCCGACGGTGCAGCCCACGGCGACCGCGCTCAGCAGGACCCCCTCGAGGACGAGGGCGCGGTTGGCGTCGTGCGCCACCAGGTTGATGACCCAGGCGACCGCCACGTAGAGCGGATAGCCCGGCGGGTGTGGCTGGTGGAAGGCCACGTTGTAGCGGTCGCGCACGGCGAGCGCGTAATTGGCGGAGTCGAACGCGTAGAGCGTCCCTGTCGCCAGGGGCAGGCGGGTCACGAAGACGGCCGCGACGAGAGCCGCCATCCCCCACCGCCAGAGCGAGGGCGTCATCGTGTTTGCTGGGCGCTCAGGCGAAGCGCACGCCGTCCTGGCGGGCAGCGACCGACTGGTCCACGAACGCCCGCAGCTCGCGCCGGAACACGTGGGTGTCGAAGCGCTCGGCGTGGGCGCGGATTCTGGCCGGATCCCAGGCGAGCCGCTCGACCCGGCGGACGGCGTCCATGAGCGATGTGACGTCCTGCCGGTGGAAGAGGACGCCGGATTCGCCGTCGACCACCGTATCGAGGGCGCCACCAGCGGCGTAGGCGACGACCGGGCGGCCGCTGGCGTTGGCCTCGAGCGGCGCAATGCCGAAGTCCTCCTCGCCGGGGAACAGGAACGCCCGACAGCGCGCGTACAGGCTCGGCAGCTCGGCGTCGGAGGCGCGGCCGAGGAACTCGACGTTCCGGCCCGCCCGGGCCCGCAGCGCCGACTCGTCACGGCCGCCGCTGCTCACGATCTTCAACCGCAGGCCGAGCTGGGTGAAGGCGTCCACGGCCAGGTCGATGCGCTTGTACGGGATCAGGCGTGACACGACGAGGTAGTAGTCGTCCTCCCGCCCGGGTTGCGGGGCGAACGCGCCGGTGTTCACCGGCGGGTAGATGACGCTCGCGTCGCGGCGGTAGTACTTGGCGATGCGCCGCGCCACCGTCTGCGAGATGGCCAGGAAGCGGTCGACGTTCTGGGCGGTGGCGATGTCCCAGGCGCGCAGGCCGCTGATCGCCGCCGGCAGGACGAAGCGGGCGGCCCTGCCGAGGCGCTCGCGCTCGACGTAGGCGCGGTAGCTCCAGACCCAGCGCATCGGCGTCAGGCAGTAGCAGATGTGCAGCGTCTCGGGGCTGGTGAGCACGCCCTTGCAGAAGGCGGAGCTGTTGGAGATGACGACGTCGTAGCCGCTGAGGTCGAAGCTCTCGAAGGCGAGGGGGTAGAGCATCAGGAACGGCTGATGCTGCCTGGTGACCAGAGGCAGCCGCTGCATGAACGAGGTCCGCACGTCCATGCGGCGGATCGTCGGCGACATCTTCTCGGGCCAGAACATGGAGGTGTACACCGGCGCGTCCGGGAACAGCTCGTGCAGCTCCTCGAGCACGCGCTCGGCGCCGCCGTACTGGTTGAGGTAATCGTGGACGAGCGCCACCCGGGTGGCGCCCCCCGTCAAAACGCGCCCTTTCCGGTGAGGACGGCCGGAATGGTGCGCAGCAGGATGCGCAGGTCCAGCCCGAGCGACCAGTTCTCGATGTACGTGATATCCAGGAGCACCTGCTCCGAGAAGCCGAGCTCGCTGCGGCCGGTCACCTGCCACAGCCCGGTGATGCCGGGCAGCGCTTCCAGCCGCTGCCGCTGCCAGCTCTCGTAGAGGGCAACCTCGCGCGGGGTAGGCGGCCGTGGCCCAACCAGGCTCATGTCGCCACGGAGCACGTTGAACAGCTGCGGCAGCTCGTCAAGGCTACAGCGGCGCAAAAAACCACCGACGCGGGTGCGGCGTGGATCGTCGCGCATCTTGAAGATCGGCCCCTCGGCCTCGTTGCGCGTCAGCAGCGCGTCCAGGAGCTTGTCCGCGCCGTGCCGCATCGACCGGAACTTGAGGGCCGTGAAGGGCTTGCTGCCTTTGCCGACCCGGGTCTGGCGGAACAGGACCGGCCCGTCCGGATCGTCGATCTTCACCAGGAACGCCAGCAGCAGGAACAGCCACGAGAACAGCGCCACCAGCAGCGTCGCCAGGACCACGTCGAGCGTGCGCTTGAGGACGAAGTTCACGCCGCTGATGCTCGGCTCCTTCATGCCGATCAGCGGGATGCCGCTGACCGTGTCGATGTCCAGGCGGCCGAGGCTCATCTCGAACAGGTCTGGCACCACCCAGAAGTGCACGCCGTCGCGGCGGCAATCGTCCACGACGCGCATGATGGCATCGTGCGACGGCAGCGCCACGACGACCTGGCCGATGCCCTGCTCGCGGATGACCCGCTGGAGCTCGTCGGGCCTGCCCAGTCGCCGGAAGCGACCGAAGTCGGTGCGGCCATCGGCCGACAGAAAGCCGGCCACTTGGTAGCCCAGATGGGGTCGTCCGGCCAACCCCTGCATGATCATGCGGCCGAGCGTGTTGTCGCCGACGACCAGCGTGCGCACGACGCCGATGCCCCGCTGGTGCAAGAGGCCGAGCAGCGACAGGTAGACGGCACGCCCGGCCACTACCGTGACCGGGATGAGGACCCAGGTGAAGATCAGGGTCAGCCGCGACTCGGCAGGGTACCGGACGAACGTCGAGCCGGCGAACACCGCCATGAGGGCCAGGCCACCGGCGGTGAAGATCGTCCCCAGATCGTCCAGGGCCGTGGCCGCGCGCGGCAGGCGGTAGAGGCCGCGCAGCGCCACGATGAAAGCGAACACCAGCGACAGGGTGATCTGGAGCGGGATGTAGACGCTGTGCGGCTGGTAATTGCCGGGGTCGAGATCGCGGACCAGCTCGAAGTGGTAGCGCGCCAGCCAGGCGAGATAGAACGAGACGTTCACGGCGAGGAGGTCGATCGCGAGCAGCGCGGCCCGCTCCAGTAAATGTGAGCCGCGCTCCTTGGAGACGGCGGCCAGCTCGAAATCAGCCACGGAGCCGGTGGCGCGCGGCGACCGTGACGCGATCACTGGACGTCCATCACGCGGCGCCAACCGCCCGGTTGTAGCAGTGGACCGTCTGGTCAGCCATCGCCGCCCAGGTGAAGCGGCTGGCCTGGATCCGGCCGGCGGCGCGCATGGCCGTGCGCTGGCCCGGGCTATCGAGCAAGGTCTGCATCTCCCGCGCCAGCCTGGCCGCGTCGTCCGGCGGCACGAGGCTGACCGCCTTCCCCCCTACCTCCGGCAGCGACGCCGCGTTGGACGCGATCACCGGAGTGCCGGACGCCATGGCCTCGAGAACGGGCAGTCCAAACCCCTCGAAGAGGCTGGGGAAGATGAACAGGCGCGCACACGCGTACCAGAGGGGTAACTCCCGCTCCGGAACGAAGCCAAGGAAGCGAACGTCACGCTCGAGTCTCAACCTCTGCACCAGCTCATAGGTCGGGGTGTAGCGCCACCCGGCGCCGCCGGCAATGTACAGTGGCGGCCGGGGCGTGTCCAGTTGAGCGTACGCGCTCAACAAGCCGTGGACATTCTTGCGCGGTTCAAGTGTGCCAACACTGAACACAAATGTTTCCGGGAGGCTCTTTGCCTGCCGAAAGGCGGCGACCGTCTCGGGCGGCAAGGACCGGTACCGCTCGTCGACGGCCGGGTACGCCACGTCGACGCGGTCGGCTGGAACTCCCAGCAGGCGCACTATATCCCGCTTGGAGCACTCGGAGATAGTGACGACGCGCCTGGCGCGGCGGCTCGACAGCCGGGTGATCGCCGCCAGGTAGAGGCGGCTGGCGCGGCGCATGGTCTCCGGAAATCGGAGGAAGCTGAGGTCGTACACCGTGACCACGGCCGGACCGTGCCAGGCCAGCGGCAGCGCGTACGCCAGGCCGTGCACGAGGTCTGGTTTGAGAGCCGCCAGGCGGACGCTCTGGGCCGACTGCTCCCAGGCGATCCGGGCGGGGGGCCGCGCGGTGGCCTCGCCAGTCAGGTGGAAGGTGACGGCGCCCGCGTCTGGCATGGGCGCCGGAGACTGTGGCACGAACACGTCGTACCGGTGGCCGCGGGGCGCGCGGGCGAGCTCGCGCAGCAGGCCGCGGATGACCCGGTTGATCCCGCCGCTGCGGAAGCTGGCCTCCTGCGAGAGCAGAAGGGCGTTCAGGGCGATGCGCAGCGAGCGTTGCACGATGGTCGGGCCCAAACGAAGCAGTCTACGCGGTACTCTTCCAGGCTAGTACCCCCAATGGTCTCACAGTGGAAGGCGTGCTCTGGCGCCACGACCCTCGGCTCGGGGCGCACACGGGCGTCCCGCTCGCGCGCGTGACTCCTGCTGTTGTCCAGGACGCGCCCGGGCCGGGCGCGGCGGCGGACGTGTGGCTGCCGCGACGCTCGCACGGCGGCGAAGCCGCCCTGTGGGTCGGCATCGGCCTCAGCATCCTGGCGGTCGCCGCCGGACTGCTGGGCGCCACCTTCGCCCCCGGCGCAAGCATGTTTGGCCTAGCCCTCACCGCCCTGCTGCTGGCCGTGGCCGGCGCCGCGGTGCTGCTGTGGGCGCTCTCGTACCGCCAGCTCGCCTACCTGCTCGGCCCTCTCGGGCTCGAGATTGCCTGGCTGGGCGAACGCTTCGTCATTCCTTACGGCGCCGTGGAGGGCATCTACACGGGGCAACGGCTGGTCGGGCACGCCACTCCGAGCCGTCCGGGCTGGCCGGGTATCTTCGTCGGCCGCGGTCGTGCCCCGAGCCTCGGCCGCTTGCAGTTCTACGCCACCTCGCGCGATCCGGCCGACCTGGCGCTCGTCGCCGTCGACGGGGCCGTGCTCGTGCTGTCGGCCCGCGACCCGCAGGGGTTCCGGGCCGCGCTCATCGAGCAGGTGCGGCAGCATGACGAGCTTGCCCCCACCCCGCCGGCGGCGCGCCGTTTCGTGCTGCCCGCCAGCGGCGCGCCGTGGTCGACCCTGCGCGATAGGTGGTTCGGCTGGGCCATTGGTGCCGCGACGCTCTTGCTGGTGGCGGCGGTTGCCGTCATCGCCTTCCGGTACGTCGACCTGCCCGATCTCATCCCGCTGCGCTTCGACGCCGCGGCCCGACCAAATCTGCTGGGCCCACCGACGGACCTGCTCAAGCTACCTTCCGGCGGGTTGCTGGTTCTCCTGGCGAACCTGGCCAGTGGCGTCTGGCTCCATCCGCGGGAGCAGGTGCTGGCACGCATGCTGTGGGTCGGCGCGGCGCTCGTCCAGGCCAACCTGCTCATAGCCGTCGTCCGCCTGGTTCAGTGAACCGGTGAGCGATCCGGGACCTGACGAACGCGACCCTCGTGTCGAGCAGCTCGTCCGACAGGTCGACGCGCGGGAGGCCGCGGCGGCGGGCGGCTACGTAGCGCTCGATCAGGTCCGAGGGCTGTGCGACGCCGCGACGGTCCAGTGGGCGCTGGCCGCCGACGTGCTGCTGGTGGACAACCGAACACGCCTCGACCAGGAGTCGGGCGCGCCGCGGCCGTTCGTCCTGTGCCGCCTCAACCGGCACCATCCAATCGTGCGGCGTCTGACTGCCTGGTAACCCGCTCGACGGCCCCACGGACGACGTCGGCTGGGACGTCGTCGCGGACGCGCGTACACCCGATCCGTTCGGGCAGCACCCAGCGGAGGCGGGCGCCGACGCGCTTCTTGTCCGCGGTGAGGCGACTCAGGACAGTATCCACCGGCGCCGCGCTGCACGTGGTGGGCAAGCGCAGCGCGCGGAGAACGGCGCTCTGGCGCTGCGCCTCGGACGCGGCCAGCATCCCGAGCCGCTGCGCGATGTGGGCCGCGGCCTCCATGCCGACAGCGACGGCCTCGCCGTGGAGCAGCGTGCCGTAGGCTGTCGCCGCCTCCAGCGCGTGGCCGACGGTGTGGCCGTAGTTCAGCAGGAGACGCTCACCCGATTCGCGCTCGTCGCGTTCGACGACCCCCGCCTTGAGCTGGATGGCGCGGGCGACGAAGGGGGTCAGCGCGGCGGCGTTGTCGGGGGAGAGGCCCGCGGCAGCGCCCTCCAGGGCGGCGAAGAGGTCCGCGTCCATGGCTACGGCGATCTTGGCGATCTCGGCCAGGCCGCCGGCGAAGGCGCGGGGCGGCAGACTGGCCAGCAGCGAGGTGTCGGCGACCACGGCGAGCGGCTGGTAGAAGGCGCCGATGAGATTCTTGCCGCGCGGGTGGTTGACGGCCGTCTTCCCGCCAACGCTGGCGTCGACCTGGGCCAACAGCGTGGTCGGCACGTTGACCAGGCCGATGCCCCGCAGGTAGCAGGCGGCGACGAAGCCGACCAGGTCGCACACGACACCGCCGCCGAACGCGACCAGGGCATCGCGACGCTGCGCGCCCCGGTCGACGAGCCAGTCCCACACGTGGGCTGCCTGGCCGAGGGTCTTGTCCTTCTCGTCGCCCGAGATGTGGAGCAGGGGAGCGTTCGGCAGCAGCCGCCGCAACTGGTCGCCGTGGAGATCGGCTGCCCGGCTGTCGGCGACGACGAAGAGTGTCCCAGCGAAGCCGACCTGGGCCAGCGCGCCGCCGAGTCCGCCCAAAGCGCCGGGGCCGCTCAGCAGCGGCACGTCGCGCTGGCCCGCCCGCAGCCAGAGCGTCGACGTGGCCGACGGGGTCGCGGGACGGGGCGAGGCCACGACCGCCTCAGGCTGTCCGCTGCCGCTGGCCGGCCGCCCGACGCCAGGCCAACCAACGCCGGGTGAGGTCGGCCACGACGTCGTGCCGCGAGCGGTCGTCGACCCCTATGGTGACGTGCGCGCAGGCGTAGGCGTCGTGGCGCGCAGCCATCAGCTCGCGCACCCGTTGCAGCGGGTCCGGCGCGTCGAGCAACGGCCGTGGCCGCCCCGACCTGCTGGTACGGAGGCGGTACACGACCGTTTCCGGGCGAACCTGCAGGTGTACGACCAGGTTGCCGGCGCGGAGGTGCTGCCGATTGCGGGGATCGACGAAGGCGCCGCCGCCGGTGCTGACAACCTGCATCGTGCTGGCACACACGCGCTGAATAACGTCCCGCTCGATCTCGCGGAAGGCCGGCTCACCCCGTTCGGCGAAGATCTCCGGGATGGAGCGGCCGGCCGCCTCCTCGATGAGACGATCGCTGTCGACGAAGGTGAGGTGGAGGCGGCGGGCGAGGTTGCGTCCGACGGTGGTCTTGCCGGAGCAGCTGAAGCCCACCAGTACGAGGTTGTCCATTGCGAAGCCATCAGCGATCAGCTGTCAGCTGTCAGCACGAGCGATCAGCTGTCAGTGATCAGGTGTCAGCATACCCGGTCTAGGGGGTTGGGTCGGGTTTCGTTCCCAGCCCCGCCGTGCTGATGGCTGATGGCTGATAGCTGATAGCTCGCTTTCGCCTGGTCCAGGCTGTCGCCGCCGTACTTGATGCGCATGGCGTCGGCGAGCACCAGGGCCACCATCGCCTCGCCAACGACCCCCGCCGCAGGCAGCACGCACACGTCGCTCCGCTCCACGTGCGCCGCGCTCCGCTCTCGCGTGGCCAGGTCGACCGACGCCAGGGGGTGGATGAGCGTGGAGATCGGCTTGGCCGCGCCCCGGACGACGACCGGCATCCCGTTCGTCACGCCGCCTTCGAGACCGCCAGCGCGGTTGGTCGGCCGGGTCCAGCCGCCCTTGGCCGGGTCGAAGTCGATGATGTCGTGGACCTCCGAGCCGGGCCGCGCCGCGTTGGCGAAGGCGTCGCCGATCTCGACTCCCTTGATCGACTGGATGCTCATGACCGCCGCCGCCAGGCGCGTGTCCAGCCGCTCGTCCCACTGCGCATAGGTGCCCAGGCCGATCGGGCAGCCATAGGCGATGACCTCGAACTCGCCGCCCAGCGTATCGCCCGCCGTCCGCACCGCCTTGATGAGCTCGGTGGCGCGACCCGCGAAGGCGGCGTCGCCGCTGCGCAGATCCGACGCTTCGACCGCGTCCCACCACCCGCTCGCCTTCGCCGCCGGATCGACGCCCAGCTCGTCCGGGACGCTGGCGCGCTCTGGGCCGACACTCAGGACGTGGCTGCGAATCTCGACGCCGAACTCGCGGAGGAAGATCTTGGCCAACGCGCCCGCCGCGACGCGCGCCGCCGTCTCCCGGGCGCTCGCCCGCTCGAGCACGTTGCGCACGTCGCCGTGCCCGTACTTCACCACGCCGGCCAGGTCGGCGTGCCCGGGACGGAGCCGTGTCACCGGCGGCGGTGGGTCGGCCACGGGCTCGACGTCCATCCGCCCCTGCCAGTTCGGCCAGTCCAGGTTCTTCACCGTGAGGACCACGGGGCCGCCCATGGTCTGGCCGTGGCGGACGCCAGCCACGATCTCGGCGCGATCGCGCTCGATCTGCTGGCGTCCGCCACGGCCGTAGCCGCGCTGGCGGCGGGCGAGGTCGACGTCGATGTCGCGGGCCAGCACGGGCAGGCCGGCCGGCAGATTCTGCACGATGATCGTCAGCTGCGGGCCGTGCGACTCGCCAGCCGTCATCACTCTGAGCGCGCCGAGGATCACCGCCTCACTCCTTCCACCGCGCGGGCCGCGCCGCCCAGCGCCGCCACAGCCGCCGATGCCAGCAGCGCCAGTGGCGGCTGGGCGCCGGTCCAGAGGTAGAAGCTCAAGGCGGCCTGGTGCACGAGCATGCCGAGGCCATTCTCCGACTGGGCGCCCGCGACGCGCGCCGTTCGCATGAAGGGGGTATCCGGCGGGTTGTACGCGAGATCGACGGCCCAGCCGCCCGGCCCGAATCTCGTCGGATGGACGTCGGGACCGAGCCCTTGCAGCCCGAGCGACGTGGCGTTGACGACGACCGCGTAGGGGCCCCCAGCAGCGGCGGCCTCGGCCAGTGGACCGGCCGAGAGTCGGGCATCCGGCAGGCGCGGTGCGAGGTCGGCCGCGAGGGCCGCGGCTCGCCCCGGCGTCCGGTTCAGCACCCGGATGGACCGTGCCCCGCAGCGGGCAAGCGCCATCACCGTGGCCCGCGCGGCGCCGCCCGCGCCCAGGACGAGGCAATCACCGGCTGCTACGACCGCCCCGGCGCCAGCGGCCACGAGCCAGCGCTGGAGGCCGGCCGCGTCCGTGTTGTCGCCCACGAGGCTGCCATCGGGGCGGCGAACGATGGTGTTGACGGCGCCCAGCAGCCGCGCTTCTTTAGCCAGGGCGTCCAGGAATGGAACGACGGCGCCCTTGTGCGGGACGGTGACGTTGGCGCCGAGATAGGCAGGGTCGCGCAAACCGCGCACCGCGTCTCCGAGCCCCTCGGCTGGGACGGCGCGCGCCTCGTACTGGGCGTCGATCGCGAGCGACGCGAAGGCGGCGTTGTGCATGGCCGGAGACACGCTGTGGCTCACCGGGTAGCCGAGGAGGATGGCGTAGCGCCGGCTCACGCGGCCACCTGATCGAGCGTCTGCCAGAACGCGGGGTAGGAGACTGAGACGGTATCCGCTCCGGTGACTTCGGCGCCCGCGCCCAGGGCTCCGGCCAGCGCGAGCAGCATCGCGATGCGGTGGTCGCCATGGCTCGACACGCGGGCCGGCTCGAGCCGGGCGCCACCGGTGATCCGCCAGCCGTCCGCCGTGGCCACGAGGTCGCCGCCCAGCGCCCGGAGGCCCTCGGCGGCCGCCGCGATGCGGTCCGACTCCTTCAGGCGGAGCTCGGCCGCGTCGCGCACGACCGTCTCGCCCTCGGCGAACAGGCCAAGGAGCGCGATCAGCGGTAGCTCGTCGATCGCCAGCGGGACGAGGGCGCCGGCGACGGTCGTGCCGCGCAGGGCGCTGCTCTCGGCGACCAGGTCGCCGACAGGCTCGCCGGCAACCTCGCTGGCGTTCTCGACGTGGACGTTGCCGCCCATGGCGCGCAGCACCTCGAGAAGCCCGGTGCGCGTCGGGTTGAGCCCGACGTCGGTGATGCGCACGTGGGCGTTCGGGTGCAGGCAGCCGAGGACGAGCCAGAAGGCCGCCGACGAGAAGTCGCCCGGGACGGCCACGTCGGTCGCTCGGAGCGTCGCGCCAGGTTGGATGGTGATCCGCGACCCGGCCACCTGGACGTCGGCGCCCATGGCGGATAGGAGTCGCTCGGTGTGGTCGCGCGAGCGCGCCGGCTCGACCACCGTCGTGGCGCCGTCTGCCGCGAGGCCGGCCAGCAGCAGGGCGGACTTCACCTGGGCGCTGGCAACTGCCAGCGGGCGCTCGATGCCGTGCAGGCGCGGGCTGGGCGAGATGGCGAGGGGCGGCAGCCGACCCTGGTCACGGCCAGCGATAGCGGCGCCCATGCCGCGCAGCGGCTCCGCGACCCTGGCCATCGGGCGCCGCCGCAGGGATGCGTCGCCGGTGAGGACGGCAAAGACGCCTGCCCCGGCCAGCAAGCCGCAGAGCAGGCGCATGGTTGTGCCGGAATTGGCGCAGTCGAGCACGTCGGCGGCCTCGGCCAGGCCGCCGGAGCCGACGCCGTGAACCTCCACGCGGTCCCCGGTCGTCGTGACGTGGACGCCGAGCTGGCGCAGGCAGGCGAGGGTAGCCGCGCAGTCGGCGCCCGGGCTGAAGTTCGTGACGGTGGCGCGGCCGTCGGCGACCGCGTTGAACAGGGCCGCGCGGTGGGAGATGGATTTGTCGCCGGGGACGCGGACGGTGCCCCGAATCCGGCCAGCGGCGCGGACGATCCGGCCGTCGCTCCCCGGGCGCGACGGCGTCTCGGCCGTCATCCGGCGGACGCGGACGTCGCCAGCCTTGCTTCGGGCGCACGCGCCAGGGGCCGATTGACCGCGGTCAGCACGGCCTCGAGGCTGCGCATCAGGTGGTCGAAGCCATCCAGCGTGAGCGACTGAGGCCCGTCCGAGAGGGCGGTGTCTGGCTCGGGGTGCACCTCGATGATCAGCCCGTCGGCGCCGGCCGCCGCCGCGGCCAGGGCCATCGGCTCGACCAGGTAGCGGTGCCCGGTGCCGTGGCTCGGGTCCGCGATCACCGGCAGGTGGCTCAGACGTTTGACGACGGGGATAGCGCTCAGGTCGAGGGTGTTGCGCGTGGCCGTCTCGAAGGTGCGGATGCCCCGTTCGCACAGGATGACGTCGGTATTGCCCTCTTTCATGATGTACTCGGCCGCCATGAGCCACTCCTCGATGGTCGCCGACAGCCCGCGCTTCAGAAGGACGGGCCGGCTGGCGCGACCGACCTCGCGCAGCAAGGGGAAGTTCTGCATGTTGCGCGCGCCGACCTGGAGGATCGCCGCGACCTCGGCCACCGACGCGACCTGCGCCGGCTCCATGACCTCGGTGACGATCGGCAGACCAGTGCGGCGGCTTCCCTCGTTCAGCAGCGCCACGCCGTCGGCGCCGAGTCCCTGGAACGCGTAGGGCGAGCTACGTGGCTTGTAGGCGCCGCCGCGCAGGAACGAGGCGCCCGAGGCGTGCACGCTCTCGGCGGTGGTCAACAGCTGCGCGCGCGTCTCGACCGAGCAGGGGCCAGCCATCACGACGAACTCGCGCCCACCGATGGGCTGCCCGCCGCCGACGACCACCGTATCGAGCGGCCGGAAGTCGCGGCTGGCAAGCTTGTACGGGCGGGTGATGCGGGTGACGCGGTCGACGCCGGGCAGCACCTCGAGGGTCTCGAGAAGGTCGGCGGCGAAGCCAGTGCCGATAACGCCGATCACTGTGCGCTCTTCGCCGACCGATACCTGCGCCTTGAGCTGGTGGCGCCGGAGGACGTCGACCACGTGGTCGACGTCCTCCGGCGTCGCGTGTGGATGCATGACCGCGATCATGGTGGTGTCTCGTCTCCCGCTGTGAGGTCGATAGGACTAAGGGCAGAACAAAAGGAGCGGTCCGATGTGTCGGACCGCTCCTTTTGACATGACGAGGTTGCGTGGCTGCTCAGCGTCTCCGCGACAGCCCCGTCATGCCGGGCATAAAGTAATAGAACCACCCCATTACTGGCGCCATAGTCGAGCCGCAGTATACGGAGGCCCCGTCAGCCTGTCAATTCAGACACCCCTGGACCGCACGCTTTCCAGCGGTGCCGGCGCGGGACCTGATATACCGCGCACGATGCAGCAGCACCGCAACGTGACGGACCGGGTCCGGCCAGCCGGTAAGGCGGACAGCCGCCACGTCAACCATGTCGTCCGCGACCTGTTCGTCCGGTACCCCGACAACCCTATCCTGACCGTGGCGGACTGGCCATACGCGGCCAACAGCGTCTTCAACCCCGGCGCGGTGCGCCTGCCGAGCGGCGAGACGGTGCTGCTCGTGCGGGTCGAGGACCGGCGCGGGATCTCGCACCTGGCCGCCGCGCGCAGCCAGGACGGCTACACGAACTGGCAGGTGGACCCGCAGCCGACGCTGCCCCCGCTCCCCGAGGAGTACGCCGAAGAGCTGTGGGGCGTCGAGGACGCGCGTATCGTCTGGCTGGACGAGCTCAAGCGGTACGCGATCACCTACACGGCGTACTCGCGCAACGGGCCGCTGGTGTCCCTGGCGCTCACGAAGGATTTCAGAACCTTCGAGCGGCGTGGGCCGATCATGGCCCCCGAGGACAAGGACGCGGCCTTCTTCCCGCGCCGCTTCGCCGGCCGCTGGGCTCTCATCCACCGCCCCGTGCCGGCCATCCCCGGCGCCAAGGCCAACATGTGGGTCTCGTTCTCGCCCGACCTGCGCATGTGGGGCGACCACGCGGTGTTGCTCGAGGCGCGTGATGGCGCCTGGTGGGACGCCGGCAAGATCGGTCTGTCGCCACCGCCAATCGAGACGTCCGAGGGCTGGCTGGTGATCTACCACGGCGTGCGCAACACCCCGGCTGGGGCGATCTACCGCGCCGGCCTGGCGCTGCTGGACCTCGATGACCCGCTGCGGGTGATCCGCCGCGGCGAGGAGTGGGTAATAAGCCCACAGGCAGCCTACGAGGTCACCGGCGACATCCCGAACGTGGTGTTCCCTTGCGGCGCCGTGCATGTACCCGAGAAGGATGAGCTGCGCGTGTACTACGGTGCCGCCGACACCTGCGTCGCCGTCGCCACCGCCCGGGTGGCCGACCTGCTCGACTGGCTGCGCACCCAGCCCGCGCCCGCGGCGTAGGGCGGCCGGCCGCGGCGCACGCTCCGATCTCTTTGGACTCATTCGCCCGCCAGCCCCCGCTGCGCGTGGGCATGCTGGCGCCCATCGCCTGGCGGGTACCACCCCGGCACTACGGGCCGTGGGAGCGGGTGGTGGCCATCCTGACGGACGGGCTGATCGCGCGCGGCGTGGACGTCACCCTGTTCGCGACCGCTGACTCGGGCACGAGCGCGCGGCTGCGGGCCGTGGCGCCGCGCGGCTACGCGGAGGATCCCTCCCTTGACGCCAAGGTGTACGAGGGGCTCCACATCGGGGCGGCGTTCGAGGCGGCCCGACGGGGTGAGGTGGATCTGCTGCACAACCACTTCGACTTCCTGCCGCTGACCTACAGCCGCCTGGTCCACCCCGACACGCCCGTCGTGACCACCATCCACGGCTTCTCGTCCCGGCGGATACTGCCCGTGTACCAGGCCTACAACGACGTCGCCCACTACGTGGCGATAAGCAACGCCGACCGCGACTCGTCGCTCAGGTACGCGGCGACGATCCACCACGGTATCCCGCTGGGGGAGTTCACCGCGCAGGAGCGGCCGGTCGCCCCGCCCGACGATTACCTGCTCTACTTCGGCCGCATCCACCCGGACAAGGGCGCGCACGACGCCGTCGACCTGGCGCGGCGCGCCGGGCGGCGGCTCGTGCTGGCGGGTATCGTGCAGGACCAGGCGTACTGGCGCGACAGGATCGAGCCCCACGTCGACGGTGATAGGGTGCGCTACGTCGGCTCCGTGGGTCCGACGGACCGGGACGCGCTGCTCGGTGGTGCAACGGCGCTGCTGCACCTGATCCATTTCGCGGAGCCTTTCGGCCTGTCAGTGGTGGAGGCGATGGCCGCGGGCACGCCGGTGATCGCCAACGCCCTCGGCTCCATGCCGGAGATCGTCCGGGACGGCGTGAACGGTTTTCTCGTGCCCGAGGGCGACCTGGACGCCGCGGAGGCGGCGCTGGGCCGCGTGGTCGAGGTGGATCGCCGTGCTTGCCGCGTCGATGTGGCGGCGCGGTTCTCGGCGGAGCGCATGGTGGACGACTACCTGGGGCTGTACCGTCGCATTCTCCAGGGCAACGGCTAGCGCGGCGCAGGAGTCCCGACTCTGGCGGGGGCGCTGCTGTCCGCCCCAAGCGGAATGCCGAAAGCTCGGGCCGTGTTCGAAGGCGTAGACAAGACTGGTCCTACAGAGAGTGGGGAGAGCGGGCCGCGTGTGATCAGTGTCGGTCAACCCGGCTCAGGATGAGGAAAGAGGCCGCATGGTGCAAGCGTATCCTGTGTCCGCCGAACGGTTCGGCGTGGGTAATCTCGCCGAGCAGAAGGGTCGGCGGGCGTTGTCAGTGGCGCTGGTGGCCACGTGTCCGCCGCGCCAGTGCGGCATAGCCACGTTCACCAGCGACCTGGCGCGGGCGATCAAGCACACGGACGCGGCCACCAACGTCCGCTGGGCGGCCATCAATGAGGCCGACTCGGATCACCGCTACGGCCCGGAGGTGCGCTGGCGTATTCGCCAGGGCGACCCGGCCAGCTACCGCGACGCGGCAAAGTCGCTCAACGCCTCGAACGTCGACGTGGTGTTGCTGCAGCACGAGTTCGGGCTGTACGGGGCGTGGGGCGAGCGGTTCGAGGACCATCTGGGGCCATTCCTGGAGACGCTGCGCAAGCCGCTGGTGACGACGCTGCACACGGTGCTGCCCGAGCCGTCGGTGTCGGTGCGCGAGGCGGTGCGGGGCATTGGGCGCCACAGCCAGGCCGTGGTGGTGATGGCCGAGCTGGCGCGGCGGATGCTCGTGGACGACTACGGCCTGGACGAGGCCACGGTGCGCGTGGTTCCCCACGGCGTGCCGCCCGTCGAGCCGCGCGGCCGGCGGCGCACCAAGGCGCGCTTTGGCTGGCAGGGCCGCACGCTCCTGACCACGTTTGGCTTACTGGACCCGCGCAAGGGCCTCGAGTACATGATCGAGGCAATGGTGCCGATCAGTCGGCAGCAGCCGGACGCGCTGTACGTGATCGTCGGCAAGACGCACCCGGAGCTGGTGCGCCGGGCGGGCGAAGCGTACCGCCAGCACTTGTGGGACCTGGTGCGCGCGCGCGGGCTCCAGAAGTCTGTGACGTTCGTTGACGACTACCTGACACAAGCGCAGATCGTGGAGTACCTGTTAGCCAGCGACGTGTACGTGACGCCGTACCTCGACCCGAAGCAGATCACCAGCGGCACACTGGCCTATGCCCTCGGCGCCGGCAAGGCGATCATCTCGACGCCGTACCTGCACGCCACCGAGGTGCTCGCCGACGGCCGGGGCATCCTGGTGCCCTTCCGCGACGCCGAGGCGCTCGCGACCTCGTGCCTGCGCATCCTTGGCGACCCTGCCTACAAGCGGCAGCTCGAAGCAGCGGCCTACACCTACGGCCGTGAGACCGCCTGGCCCAAGGTGGGCCGGCGGATGCTGGAGCTGCTCCACTCGGTGGCGTCGGTCACATGCTGCGCCAGCTGGGTCGGCTGACGCGGCTCGTGCCGCTCGCTGGGACGGGAGCGGCCGCGCTGGCCGTGTACGCCGAGCCACCCGCGGGCGACCCCGACGCGATCTCAGGGAGGAGTGGGCTGGCCCTGCACAAAGCGGCCGAGCGGGGCTTCGAGGGCGTCGCGTGCGTCGACGACGCGGCGCGGGCCGCGGTGCTCTTCAGCCGCCTGTGGCAGCTTTGCCGACGACCCTCCGCGCGCCAGGAGGCGCGCGCGTATCTGCGCTTCCTGCTCTACATGCAGGAGATGGACGGGCGCTTTGTCAACTTCATCCTCGACTGGGACGGCCGCAAGAATCTGGCGGGGCCAACGTCCGTACCCGGTGGCGCGCCGTGGCAGGCGCGGGCGCTGCACGGGCTGGCGGCGGCGGCGGCCGCCTTCGCGGACGAGCCGGACGGTCGCCTGTACCGCGAGGGGTTCCTACGCGGCCTACCCTGGCTGGACCACCCCACTGACTACCTCGACGTCCGTGCCGTGGGCGTGCTGGCCCTTATGGAGTACGGCGCCACACCAGCGGGCCACCAGGACGGGGGTATTGCGCGCCGGGCCATCGCCTGGTCGGAGGAGATCGCCTCCCACGCGGTCGGCGGCGTGTTGCCCGACGCGCCGGGGCGTGCTCACGATGTGCACCTGTGGGGGCACTTCCAGGAGGCCGCGCTCGCTCGCGTGGGAGGCGCCTTGAACCGGCCCGACCTCGTCAGCGTGGCGCGGTTGAGCGCTGACCTGTTGCTCGTGCCGGCCGTCGAGCGCGCCTTCGCTGCGCCGCGGACGATACCTTTCGACGTCAGCGCCGCGGCCGCCGGTTTAGCCACCGTGGCCCAGGCGACCGGCGAGGTGCGCTACGCCACTCTCGCCGGGCAGGCCCGCGCCTGGTTCGACGGCCGCAACGCGGCCGGCGCGCCGGTCTACGACCGGCGGCGGGGCCTGGTCTACGACGGCATCGACGACGGCCGGGTTAGCGAGAACTCCGGGGCGGAGTCGAACGTCGAGGGCGCCCTGGCGCTCTCTGACGAGCTGCCCTGGTCCGTGTAGGGCTAGGAATGACCACTCCTGCCTCACCAGCGTCCCTCTGCCCGCCACCGCGCGTGCAGAGCCTTGATCCGGCTGAGCTCTTCAGGGTTCAGGTCGGCGTCCGCGGCGGGGACGTTCGCCTCCAGCTGCTCTAGCGTTCGCGCCCCCGGAACGACACAGTGCACTGCCGGGTGCGCCAGGACGAAGCGGAGCGCGGCCTGGCCCAGCGTCTGGCCCGGCCGCTCCAGAAAGCTGAGCTCCTCGATGCGCGCCAGCCGCAGCTCGAGCTGATCCCCCTTGGGTCGGCGCCACTGCTGCTCGGGCGGGATCGGCGACCCCCGCTTAAACTTTCCCGTCAGAAGGCCGCGGGCGAGCGGCGTCCGTACCATGATCCCGACGTTCTGCCGCTGGGCCAGGGGCAGCAGCTCGTCTTCGGCCGTCGGTGCGAGCAGGTCGTACTCGACCTGCAGGAGGTCGGCGCCGCGCTGGATCGCCCACACCCCGGAGGCGTGGTCGCTCGTCGAGATGCCAAACCAGCGGACTCTGCCCTGCCGCTTGAGCGCGTCGATCGTCGTGGCCCAGTCCCCCGCTTCGAGGTCGCTCAATTTGGGGCTGTGCAGCATGTACAGGTCGATCGCGTCGCGGCGCAGCCGGGCGAGCTGGCCGTCGACGTCGCGCAAGATGGCCCTGGCGGAGTAGTCGCGGGTGGCGAGCTCCGGGCCGACTTCGAAGTCGATATTGAAGCCCACCTTGGTGCTGAGGTAGGTGGGCCTGGGGTGGCCGCTCAGGACCTCGCCCAGGATCGTCTCACTACGGCCCTGGTTGTAGGACACCGATGTGTCGAAGAGATTGACGCCGAGCCGCAAGGCGCGTTGGACGATCGGCGGCCACACCGCTGGGTCGACACCCGGATCGCCCAGGCGGTTGCCGCCCAGCGAGACGGTCGAGACGCTGAGACCGGTGCGGCCGAACGTGCGATAGCGCATGAGGCTCCCGTCTGGTCGTGGTCGCGCCATTCTAGCGGTCCCCCCGTCGCCGCCGGCCGCTTGTCTCGGCCGCGCTCGCGGTGATAAACAGGATGAGCCCAGGAGAAGGAGGAGCTTCGTGAAGATCAGCCGCGTCACCACGCACCACCTGCCCGGAACCCGCTACCCCTGGGTGTTTCTGCGCGTCGACACCGACGCCGGTCTCCACGGCCTGGGCCAGGTCTCGAGCGGGCCGAACAGCGCTGTTGTCGCCGCCGCGGCGGGCCAGCTCGGTCCCCTGCTGGTCGGCGAGGATCCCCGGCGGATCGAGTACATCTGGCACAAGCTGTACGCCGGGTTCAACTCGCTCGGCTCGCTCGGCTTCGTCTCGGCGCTCATCAGTGGCGTGGACATCGCCCTGTGGGACATCCGTGGCAAGGAGCTCGGGCTGCCGGTCTACGAGCTGCTCGGCGGACGATTCCACGACCGCCTCATCCTGTACAGCAATGGCTGGTTCACTGGCTGCTCGACGCCCGACGAGTTCGCCCGCGCGGCCGCGAAGACTGTCGCCGCCGGCCACACCGCTATCAAGCTCGATCCGTTCCGCGGCGGCCACGCCTATCTGTCCCGCTACGCCGCCGGCTATCCGCCTCAGGACGACCTCGAGGCGGTGGCCATCGTGGAGCGGATTCGGGCCGCCGTCGGCGAGGGCGTCGAGATCTTCATCGACGCCCACGGCCGCTTCGACGTGCCGACGGCAGTCCGACTGGCCAACCGGCTTGCGCCATTCCGGATCGGCTGGTTCGAGGAGCCGGTGCCGCCCGAGAACGCCGACGCATTGCGCCAGTTCCGCGAGGGCGCGTCCGTGCCGGTCTGCGTGGGCGAGCGCCTCTACACGCGCTGGCAGTTCCGACCGATCCTCGAGCAGAAGCTGGCCGACTACCTCATGCCGGACATCATTCGCACCGGCGGCATCAGCGAGATGAAGAAGATCGCCACCATGGCGGAGGCGTTCTTCGTGCCGATCAGCCCGCACGACGCGACAGGCCCCGTCACGCTCATCGCTGGCGCCCACGTCATGATGACCACGCCGAACTTCTTCCGCCTGGAGATCGCGTACTCGGAGCTGGAGCGGTACCAGCAGGTCATGGACCCCCCGCTCGACGTGCGCGACGGCTACTTCTCGGTCTCGGACCGGCCTGGGCTTGGCCACGACTTGCGTCCGGATGCCCTGGCCGAGGCTATCCCCCTGTGACCCCGGAGCACGGGGCATCGTCCAGTCCCGGGGGCGCGGCTGGCAGCGCCTGACCAATATGACCGTCGGCTTCGCCGCCGCTTGCGGGTGAGCGTTGTCCTGGTCAGCGCGGCTGCGCGTCGTAGAGCTGGCGGGTCAGCTGGATCTGGCCCCAGTGCTCGCCGGCGTGGGCGAGGGCGTGCTCGACGCACCACGCCCCGGTCACCGTCTCCGCCTCTGGCGAGCGGACGCGGCCAGCGACCAGGGTGGCCGACAGGTCGCGGCCGGCCAGGAGCTGGTACCGGCGCCGCAGCCGGACTCGGCCTTCCTCGACGCGCGCCACCAGCCGCGTGGCCGAGTCGCGCGCGGCGAACTCGGCGTCCCGGTCGCGCTCGATAGTCTCGCCCACCGCCCGCGCTAGCCAGCTGTCCACGGAACCCACGATGTGCGTGACCATCACGGCGATGGAGTTCGTCTCGGGCGCCGGCGGGACCCAATTCACACAGGCATCGTCCAGCCCCTGGACGAGCCTGGTGAGGTCGTCGAACAGCTCCTCGAAGACGGCCAGGCTGGCGTCCAGCTCAGACGTCATGCGTTTTCTCCAACTCCAACTCCCACTCCCACTTTCTCACCTAATCGCCCTTCATCAGACGCGCGCACCGCGCGCCTTCCAGATCTCCACCATGCCGTCGTGCGCCTTCTTGACGGCGTCGGCCACAGGGGTGCTCTTCACGATGACGTCTTGGATCATGTCGGGGATCACCAGGCGCGTCTGCAGCTCGCCAAGCGCCGCCATCAGCGCCGGGTCGGGCTGCGCCGGCCAGCTCAGGTCGCGGCCGCCGGCGATCAGATCGGGGTAGAACTTGAAGCCTGGCCGCGACGTCCAGAACTCGTCCTTCTGGCCGTCCAGATAGATCGGGTACCAGCGGCCGCCAACGGCGGCGTAGACGGTCTGGAGCCGCTTCGGGTCCATCAGATAGCGGATCAGGTCCTTGCTGCCGTCGGCGTTCTTGCTCGTCTTGAAGATCGACCACGACCACGCGCCACCGCCGGCGTAGCTGCCGGACTTGCCCGCCGGTACCGGGGCCATCGTCGAGTTGCCCAGAAGCTCCTTGTCGTTGGCGTCCATCCAGCCGTAGATCGACGGCGGGTTGATCACGAACGCCGATTGTTTGGACTGGTAGGCGGCATTGTTGCCGGTGTCGTCCCAGGTCGGCGAGGCCGGCGGGATGAGCTTCTCGTCCCACCACCCCTTGATGCGGGTCACCGCCGCCACGGTCTCCGGGCTGTTCAGGGCGACCTTGCCATCCTTGTCGACCAGCGCCCCGCCATCATTCCAGATGATGTTGATGGCGTTGCCCTGGCAGTCCGGTGTGCGACCGAGCGTGAAGCCGAAGCTGTACAGCGACGGCGGGTCGTTGAGCTTGCGGCACACGTTGGTCAGCTCGTCGAGCGTCTTCGGCAGGTCCCGGGAGCCCGTGGCCTTCTCGATGAGGTCCAGCCGTGCGAACAGGGGCGACGCCTCGCTTTCGAACGGGATGCCAAAGTAGGTCGAACCGATGCGGTACAGCGGCTCGACGAACTTCACGAACCCACCCGCCTGCTTGCTCAGGTCGGTCCACAGGTCGGTGAGGTCGACGAACAGGTCGCGGCCGGCGTAGTCGAGGACCGACGAGGCCGAGGTCAGCATCACCAGGTCCGGTGGCGCCTTGGCCTCGACCGCGGCCGCCAGCTTCTGCGGAAACTGGGCGTTCTCGACGACCACGTACTCGACGCTGGTCTTGTTCGCCGAGCCCCAGGCGGTCATCATGTCGCCAAGCGCCTTGTCGCCCTCGGGGGTGAAGCTCTGCCAGCCCCAGACGGTGACCTTGGTGCCGTTCGACGTGCCAGATCCGCCAGCCGTCTGCGCGCCGCCGGCGCCTGAGGCGGCACCGGTCGAGCCGCTCGGCGCCGCGGGCGCGCAAGCCGCGGCCAGGGCCACCGCGCCCACGCCGAGATAGGTCAGAAGCTGGCGCCGGGTCGGCCGTTGGCCTCCGCCCAGCCCCACGCGCTCGTCGAGCCTCATAGAACCTCCCTCTCGGTCTCGGTGTCCGTCAACCCTTGACGCTGCCCGCCGCGAGTCCGGAGACCACCCACTTCTGCGAGACGATGTAGACGATTATCGGCGGCAGCGCACCGAGCGTGGAGGCCGCCATCATGGGTCCCCACGGGAAGGTATCGCCGCGCACCAGGCCGATCAAGCCAATGGTCAGTGTCTTTTGCGAGTCGCTGCCGATGAAGACCAGCGCGTAGAGAAACTCGTTCCACGACAGGGTGAAGGCGAAGAGCGCCACCACGACCAGCGCGGGCAGCGCTATCGGCACCATGATGCGGGCGAGCGCCTGGAAGCGTGAGCAGCCGTCGACCAGCGCCGCGTCCTCGAGCTCGCCGGGCACGTTGCGGAAGTAGGCGATCATCGTCCAGGTGGCGAAAGGCACCGTGAAGGTCAGGTAGGTAACCATCAGCCCCACCACGTTGTCCATCAGGCCGAGCGAGTAGATCACCTGGAACATCGGGATGAACAGCAAGGAGGCAGGCACCAGATACGTGACGAAGACCGCCCGCGCCACCCAGCGGCGGCCACTGAAGTGCAGACGGACGATCGCGTACGCGGCCAGCGTGCCGATGACCATGGCGGCCAGCGTGGTAACGAAGGTCACCGTGAGGCTGTTCTGGACGTAGTGCAGAAACGGCGTCTTGCCTAGAACAAAGGCGAAGTGCTCGCCCGTGACCTGCGAGGGCAGCAGCTGCGGTTCGCGGTAGATCAGCAGCTGCGGCTTGATAGCGGTGACCACGATCCAGAACAGTGGCAGGCCGGTCCAGACGCTGAAGAGCACCAGCCCAGCCGCGAGGACCGCGCGGCGAGCCACCCGCGGCCGCCGACGGTTCACCGCTCCTCCCCGAGCATCCGCCTGGTGAGCACGTAGATCATGACGAGGAAGACCGGGAAGAAGAAGAGCGAGATAGTGGCGCCCATTCCGAGACGTTGGGCGCCGGCGACGCCGATCTCATACGCCAGGAGCGGGAAGGTGCGCGTGGCGCCAGCTGGGCCGCCACCGGTGAGCACGTAGACGAAGTTGATGCTGTTGGCGGTCCAGATGGTGGACAGCAGCGCCGTGATGATGATGATGGGCGTCAAGCCCGGGAGGGTCACGTGCAGGTACCGCTGGAACACGTCGGCGCCGTCGATCTCAGCCGCCTCGTACAGGTCCGGCGGGATGGCCTGCAAGCCGGCCAGGAACATCATGCCCCAGAACGGCGTGCTGGCCCAGACGACGGCCACCATCACCGCCCACAGCGCCAGGTCGTAGTTGCCCAGCCACTGGATCAAGTCTTTCGTCAGACCGAGCCGCAGAGCGAGCATGTTCAGCAGGCCGACCGCGCTGCCGTCGTACATCCACTTCCACGTCAGGCCGGCGATCAGCGTCGGGATCGCCCACGGAATGAAGAAGAAGGCGCGCATGACGTTGCGCCCTTTGAACTGCTCGTTCAGCAGCAGGGCCATACACATGCCAAGAACGAACTTGCACGCCTGAGCCACCACGGTCAGCAGGACTGTCACCTTGACGGACTGGAGGAACTGGGCGCTCAGATCGCGCCCGAAGAGCAGGTCGTAGTAGTTCTGGAATCCGACCCAGACGCCCGGGGTGCCGACGAGCTTGGCCTGGAAGCTGAGCAGGATGGCGGAGACGAACGGGTAAGCGATCAGGCCCACCAGGACAACCAGGCACGGCGCGATGAACAGCCAGCCGGCCACCCAGTCGCGTCCGAGGGCGTGGCGCAGCGGGACGCGGACCGAGGATGGCGGTCGCAAGCGCGGCTGGGCGAGACGATCACCGCTGCGAACTGCCCGGAAGCCCTGTGCCACCTGCGCCCCCTGGTGTGCATGAGATGAGGCAGCGCCGGGCGCCACCCGGCGGACGGCGGCAGCGCCGCGCCTGCCAGAAGGGTACGTTTCGGCCGACAGGCGGTCAAGCTCGGACAAGCGCCGCTGGTCGGGAATTTGACAGGCGGGCCGCGGGTTGCCTAACGTCGAGGTGGTCCATTGAGTATCTCGACGTTGGTCGGCTCGCGGCGCGGGCCGTGTCAGCCGTGACTGGTGTGCAGACGGTCGCCCGGCAGCCGGTCGATCCTTCCCTTGTGCCGGTGTACCTCAGGGCCCTCGGGGGCGACGCCGCTGTCATGCCGCTCTGGTTCGACGCCCACGTCCTCGACCGCTACCGGGCCACCACTGGCTGGCGCGTCATCCGCACCAACACGGTGGGCCGCGTGCGCTCGCCCGAGGGCTGGTCGCTCGACTTCGGCATCGCGGCCGGCGACGCGCTCATCCACGCGTCCGCGGCCGACCTGGCCCAGCGTCTCCCAGCCGCGGACCGCCGCCATTGGGCGGAGCACATTGTCGCCTGGCCGGTCAGCAAGAACTTCGTCAGCATGCGCCTCGGGGCGGGCGCCTGCGTCGACGATGGTGAGCTGCGCGACTGGCCCGCCTGAGCGGCACATGCGCCCCATCGCCACGACACTTCGGGCAACACACTCGCCACTTGAGGATTAAGAATTAAGGATTAAGGAGGCTCCATGAGCTACGCAAACCCCGCGGCACTCGTTTCGACCGACTGGGTTGCCGAGCATCTGAACGACCCGCAGGTGCGGCTTCTCGAAGTCGACGTCGACACCGCCATGTACGGCCAGGGCCACATCCAGGGCGCCGTGGGCATCAACTGGACGACGCAGCTGGGCGACCCGGTGCGCCGCGACATCCCATCGCGAGCCAGCTGGGAGGCGCTGCTAGGGCAGGCCGGCGTGACCGCCGATACCAAGCTGGTCTTCTACGGCGACAACAACAACTGGTTCGCCGCCTTCGCCTACTGGGTGGCCAAGATCTACGGGCTCGCGGACGCGGCGCTTATGAATGGCGGCCGCAAGAAGTGGGAGCTCGAAGGCCGACCGCTCACCACTGACGTCGCGTCGTTCCAGCCAACCACGTACCAGGCCAGCGAGCCGAACTTCGGCATCCGAGCATCGCTGAAGGAGGTGCTGGACCACGTGAACGCCGGCGACGGGACCGTCCTGGTGGACGTGCGCTCGCCGGCGGAGTACACCGGCCAGGTGATCGCCCCGCCCGGCATGACGGAGACTGCCCAGCGCGCGGGGCACGTCCCGGGCGCTCAGAACATCCCGTGGGCCCAGGCGGCGAACGAGGACGGCACCTTCAAGAGCGACGACGAGCTGCGCGCCCTCTACGGCGGCAAGGGCGTCGCCAGCAACACGGACGTCATCGCCTACTGCCGCATTGGCGAGCGGTCGTCACACACCTGGTTCGTGCTGAAGGAGCTGCTGGGCATCCCGAACGTGAAGAACTACGACGGCTCATGGACGGAGTACGGCTCCGTGATCGGGGTGCCCATCGAGAACCCGGCCGTGGCAGCGGGCGGATCAGCCTAAGCAGGTGGTCTTAAGTCTTGCTTGTTTCTCGTCATCTGAGCTCCACCTGCTTAGGCTCTTACCTTTGTGCGCGCTACGCGCTTAGGCCTAGAGCCTTAGAGACCTAAAGGAAGCCACCCGGCCAGCGGCGATCGGCAGCGGTCATGGGGCTCAGGCGAGGCGCTCCACGATCATGGCCATCCCCTGGCCGCCGCCCACGCACATCGTCTCCAGACCGACAGTTCCATCCATCGTCTGGAGGCCGTTGAGCAGGGTGCACAGGATGCGTGCGCCGGTCATGCCGAACGGGTGGCCGAGCGCGATGGCGCCACCGTGCGGGTTCAGCTTGTCGCTCAGAGGGTCCACCCCGAGCGCCCGGGCCGACGGGATGACCTGGGCGGCGAAAGCCTCGTTGATCTCGACGATGTCCACGTCGTCGATGGTCATCCCGGCGCGCTCGAGCGCCCGCTGCGACGCGCCAACCGGGCCGAGCCCCATGTACTCCGGGTCGAGCGCGGACACCGCCGTCGCCACGATGCGCGCCAGTGGGGCGATCCCCAGCTCGCGCGCCCGTTGATCGGACATGACCACCACGGCCGCCGCGCCGTCGTTCAGAGGGCAGGCGTTGCCCGCGGTGACTGTCCCGTTGTCCCGGAAGACGGGCTTCAGTCCTGACAGCACCTCCAGCGTGGTGCCGGGCCGGGGGCCGTCGTCGCGGTCGAAGGTGCCACCGTTGGGCAAAGGCACGGGGACGATCTCACGGTCGAAGAAGCCGTCGTCCCGCGCCTTGACGGCGGCGTTCTGGCTCTTGACGGCGAACTCGTCCATCTCCCGACGGGAGATGCCCTCGCGCTCGGCGACGTTCTCGGCCGTCTGGCCCATGGCGATGTAGACGTCCGGGTAGCCTTCCGGGTTGCCGGGCTGGAGGCGCGGATTCTGGGCTGATGGCGGGTCGGCGGTGCCGTTGCCGTAGCGGGACACGCACTCGACGCCGACGCTCAGGAAGACGTCGCCCTCGCCCGCCCTGATCGCGTGCGCCGCCATGCGGGTGGTCTGTAGGGACGACGAGCAGTAGCGGTTGACGGTGGCGCCTGGAACGTCCAGCCGCGCCAGCAGGCTGATGACGCGGGCGAGGTTGAAGCCCTGCTCACCGCCGGGCAGGCCGCAGCCGCACAGCAGATCCTCGATCTGGGACAGCGGCAGGTTCGGCACCCTCTCCAGCACCCGCTGCACGACCTGGGCGCCAAGATCGTCGGGGCGCACGCCCACCAGAGAGCCCTTGTTGGCGCGGCCGATGGCGGATCGGCCGGCGGCGACGACGACGGCATCCACCATGGTCAGCCTCCGTGGTTGATGTAGACGGTCTTGACCTTGGTGAAGAAGTCGATGGCCTCCCGCCCCTGCTCGTGCGGTCCGATGGCCGACGCTTTGGCGCCGCCGAACGGCAGGTGCACTTCGCCGCCCAGCGTCGGCTGGTTCACGTTGGCCATGCCGACGTCGACGCGGTCGACGAAGCGGAAGATCGACTGCACGTCGCGGGTGTAGACCGACGCCGCCAGGCCGTACTCGACGGCGTTGGCCGCCGCGAACGCCGCATCGGCATCCGGCACGCGGATCACCGACAGGACCGGCCCGAAGATCTCTTCGCGGGCGATGCGCATGTCCGGGGACACGCGGTCGAAGACCGTCGGCGCCAGCCAGTGGCCGTGGGCCAGGTCCGCGACGTCGCCCGAGTACACCTGCTCGGCGCCCTCGCTCCTGCCGACGTCGAGGTAGCGCAGCACCTGGTCGCGCTGCTCGGACGAGACGGCTGGCCCGACGTCGGTGTCTTCCTGGGTGCCGTCGCCGACGCGCAGCGCGCGCGTCCGCGCCACCACCCGGTCGAGCAGCCGGTCAGCGACCGCGTCGACGACTATCACCCGGCTGGTGGCGGTGCACCGTTGGCCGGTGGAGCCGAAGGCGCCCTCGACGATCCCGACCGTCGCCAGGTCGAGGTCGGCGTCGGCGAGCACGATGGCGGCGTTCTTGCCGCCAAGCTCGGCCTGCACTGGCACGCCGCGGGCGGCGCAGCGGGCGGCGACATGGCGTCCGGTGCTGGTGCTGCCGGTCAGCGTGACCGCGCGGACCTCGGGGGCGTCGAGCAGCATCTCGGCCGCGACCCCGCCACGGGCGACCAGGACGTTCAGGACGCCCTCGGGCAGGCCAGCCTCGAGGTACAGCTCCGCCAGACGCACCGCCGACGCCGGGGTGGCCGACGCTGGCTTCAGCACCACCGCGTTGCCGGCGACCAGCGCCGGCGCGATCTTCCAGGCCGGGATTGCCAGCGGGAAGTTCCACGGCGTGATGGCGGCGACGACCCCAAGCGGCTGGCGGGTGGTGAAGGCGAACTTGGTGGCGGACTCGGACGCCGAGGTGTAGCCGCCGAAGCGGCGGCCCTCGCCGCTCATGAACTCGGTGATGTTCAGGCTGCGCTGCACTTCGCCGCGGGCGTCCTTCAGCGGCTTGCCCTCCTCGAGGGCGATGAGGTGGGCCAGCTCCTCGCGATGCTTGTCCATGAGACGGGCCACCTCGAGGAGCACGCGCCCGCGGGTGGGCGCGGGGGTGTTGCGCCAGGCCGGCCAGGCCGCGGCGGCGTTGCGCACCACCTGCTGCACGAGGTCGGCGTCGGCGGAGCGGAGGCGGCCGAGCACCTGGTCGGTGTGGGCGGGGTTGGCGCGGACGAGGTCGGGCGCGCCATCAGCCGAGACGCGCCGCCCGCCGATGAAGTGCGCGTACAGGTCCGCGATGGGCGCGTCGGGGGCGGATGTGACCATGTGGGGCTCCTCCGGACGAGCTATCAGCCGTCAGCTGTCAGCTATCAGCTCAGCTAGAGAAGCGTATCGCAGTGTTGGGCCCAGGCGCAGCGGGCCACGCACCCCGATGCGTGCTGACGGCTGACGGCTGATAGCTGACGGCTCGTCGGCTGACGGCTCACTAGCTGGCCGCCAGGTACAGGTCGACGATCTCGGCGGCGGTCGGCACGCGCGGGTTGTTGGCCGGGCTCCCGCTGGCCAGGGCGTCCTCTGCCATCTTCGCCGCCGCCCGCTCCAGCGCCGCGCGGTCGATGCCGTAGCCTGCCAGCGTCGGGATGGCGAGCGTCCGGCACAGGCCCTCGATGACCTCGAGCCCGCGCCGCGCGGCGGCGGCCGGTTCCAACCCGGCGACGTCCACCCCGAGCGCCTGGGCGACGTCACCGTAGCGCTCCGGCGCGGCCGGCAGGCTGTAGGCGGTGACCAGCGGCAGCAGCATGGCGTTGGCGATGCCGTGGGGAGCGCCAAACAGCGCCCCGAGCGGCCGCGACATGCCGTGGACCAGCGCCACCGAGGCGTCGGAGAAGGCCAGCCCTGCTTCGAGAGCGCCGACCGCCGCGGCGCCGCGCGCGGCGGCGTTCCGCCCATCGGCGAAGGCGACAGGCAGCGACCAGACCAGGCGCCGGATGGCGGACAGGGCCAGCGTGTCGGTCAGCGGCGTCCTCCTGCGGCTGACGTACGCCTCGATGGCGTGGGTCAGCGCGTCAACGCCCGCGGACGCCGTGACACACGGCGGCGCGTCGACCATGAGCGAGGGGTCGACGATGGCCGCGCGCGGCACCATCTTGTCGTCGGTGATCAGCAGCTTCACCTGGCTGGCGGGGTCGATGATCACCGTGAACCGGGTGACCTCGCTGCCAGTGCCCGCCGTAGTCGGGACCGCCACGAGCGCCAGACCGGGGTGCGGGAAACGGTTCACGCCACGGAACTCGGTCACGCTGCCGCCGCTGGCCGCCAGCAGCGCTATCGCCTTGGCCGAGTCCAGCACGGCGCCGCCGCCGACCGCGACGATGCCGTCGCACGCGGCGCCGCGGACCACGGCGACGCCGGCGTCGACCTCGCGCGTCGTCGGCTCACCCGGAATCGCGTCGAAGACGTCGGCGAAACGCACGCCAGGCGCCAACGCGTCGACGGCAGCCCGCACTGGCGGGAGGCCGCGGACGGTACGGTCGGTGACCAGCAGCGGCCGCTGGACGCCGATCTCGGCCAGAACGGCTGGCAGCGTTGCCGCGAACGCGCCCCAGCCGACCTGGAGCAGCGCGGGCGCGCGGAAGGCGGCCGGCGCCAGATGCTCCAACGCCACGAGCTCCGAAGGGGAGGGGGCGGCCCCTGAGCGCGCCTCGGGCGCCAGGTCGCCCGCGACGGCTCCCGTCGTATCCAGCTTGTCGGCCTCGTCAGCGCGCGTCACGGATGCCGTCCAGGGCCGACGGGTTGTCCAGCGAGCCGAGGTCGCCGGGAGCCTGCGCCAGATGGACGCTCCGGATGACCCGGCGCATCACCTTGCCGCTGCGCGTCTTGGGCAGCTCGCGCACGAACAGGACCCGGTCCGGCTTCAGCGCCTTGCCCAGAACGCGCACGATGGCCGCGCCGACATCCGCGCGCAGCTGCTCGAGCTCGACCCCGGCGTCGGCCGGAGCCACGCGGGGCACGCAGAAGACGACCACCTTCTCACCCTTGATGGCGTCGGGGACGCCGACGGCGGCCGCCTCGGCGACCGCGGGATGGGCGACAGCCGCCGACTCTACCTCGGCCGGGCCAAGCCGCTTGCCGGCCACCTTGATGGTGTCGTCCGACCGACCCAGGATGTACCAGAAGCCGTCCGCGTCGACCCGTGCCCAATCGCCATGGACCCAGACGCCGGGGAGCCGCGACCAGTAGGCGTCCAGGTAGCGTTCAGCGCCGTCCGGGCCCCAGAAGCCGCGCGTCATGCCGGGCCAGGGCTGCCGAATGACGAGCTCGCCGACGGAGCCGCGCACGGGGGCGCCGCTGTCGTCGACCACGTCCGCGTCCATTCCGGGCACCGGTCCGGCGAACGACGTCGGCTTCTGGGACGACAGCACTGTGCTGGCGACGATGCCGCCACTGATCTCTGTCCCGCCGGAGTAGTTGATGAGCGGGCAGCGGCCGTCGCCGACGAGGTCCTGCAACCAGCGCCACGCGCCCGGGTTCCACGGCTCGCCCGACGAGCCAAGCACCCGCAGGCTCGAACGGTCGTGGCGCGTCACCCACTCGTCGCCCGCCCGCATCAGCGCGCGCACCGCCGTGGGCGCAATCCCGAGCACTGTGATGCGGTGCCGCTCTACCATGTCCCAGAGCCGATCCGGCGCCGGATAGTCTGGGGCGCCGTCGTACACGAAGCAGGTGGCGCCCAGCATCAGCGTGCCGCTCACCAGCCAGGGGCCCATCATCCAGCCCATGTCCGTCGGCCACAGGAACGTGTCGGTTTGGCGGACGTCGAAACAGTGGGCCATGTCCTGGGCGCCCTTGATCGGGAAGCCGCCGTGGGTGTGCACGACGCCCTTTGGCTTGCCAGTGGTCCCGGACGTGTAGATGAGCAGGTAGGGATCCTCGGGGTCGGTGCGCTCGGTCACCGCCGTGGGGGACGCCCCGCCGACGACGTCGTGCCACCACACGTCCCGGCCCGGGACCCAGGGCGTCGCGGCGCCGCGGCCGGCCCGCTCCACCACCAGCACCGTGGCCACGCTCGGGCACTGGGCGACCGCGGCGTCGGCGACCTCCTTCGTGGCGACCGGCTTGCCACGCCGCGACACGCCGTCCGCGGTGATCAGCAGCCTGGCGCCGCAGTCCTGGAGTCGGGCGGCGACCGCGTCAGGGCCGAAGCCCGAGAAGATCGGCGTGTAGATAGCGCCGATCTTGCCCAGGGCCAGCTGGGCGACGACCACCTCGGGGATCATGGGCAGGTACAGGCCAACGCGATCGCCCTTGGCGATGCCCAGCGCCCGCAGCGCGTTGGCGCAGCGATTGGTCTCCTCGGCCAGCTCGCGGTAGGAGAGTCGGCGCGTGTCGCCGTCCTCACCCTCCCAGATGAGCGCGGCCTTGTCCGGAATCGCCGTCCCGTACGCGTGCTTGTCGACCGCGTTGTGGACGTAGTTGAACTGGCCGCCGACCCACCAGCGGGCCCACTCGGCGCCCCGCGACAGGTCGAGCACCGCCCGGTACGGCGCGTACCACTCGAGGTCGAGGTCGCGCGCCACGGCATCCCAGAAGCGGGCGACGTCGTCGCTGGCCCAGCGCAGCAGCGCGGGGTAGTCGGCCAGACCGTGGCGGTCCATGAACCGGCGGAGATTGCTGCCGGCCACCTGGCTCGCCGTCGGCTGCCACGTCACCGCGAGGCCATCCGCCTCGGCGACGGCCCGGTCCGAACCAGGTGGTTGTCCGTCCACCAGCACCTCCCGTGCCCGCTTTCGGGGCCTTACCTTACCCCGCCTGCATGCCCCATGCCAGATGAGGAGGGTCTACAATGACACCCGGGGAGAGCGCCATGGGGATTCTGTCAGGACAAGCTGGCCTGGTAACGGGTGGCGGGCGCGGCATCGGCCGCGCCATCGCCCTCGAGGTCGCCCGCCACGGGGCGTCCGTGGCAATTGGCTACTCGCAGCACGACGCCGCGGCCGAGCAGGTCGTCCACGAGGTGCAAGGGATGGGCTCCCAGGCGATAGCTGTCAAAGGCAACGTGGCCCGGCCCGAGGAGGTGAAGCCGGCGATCGCCGCGGTCGCGGAGCGCTTCGGCAAGATCGACTTCCTGGTCAACAACGCCGGCATCACGCGCGACCGTAGTCTGGCCAAGATGACCCACGCCGACTGGAACGCCGTCATCGACGTGAACCTGCAGAGCATCTTCAACGTCACCAGCCAGGTGCTGCCGTGCATGCTCCAGCAGGGCTACGGCCGGATCATCAACATCAGCTCGGTGGTGGGCCAGGCGGGCAACTTTGGCCAGGCGAACTACTCCACCGCGAAGGCGGGCATGATCGGCTTCACCAAGTCGGCCGCCCTGGAGCTGGCCAAGAAGGGCATCACGGTGAACTGCATAGCGCCCGGCTTCATCGAGACGGAGATGGTCGGCGCCATGCCGGAGACCGCCAGGGAGCGGGTGCTCGAGCGCATCCCGATGGGCCGCTTTGGTCGGCCCGAGGAGATCGCCCAGGCGACGATCTTTCTGCTGGCCTACGGCGGCTATGTGACCGGTCAGGTGATCGCCGTCAACGGCGGGCTGTACATGTAGCGAGCGAAGCGACCGACCAAGCGGCCCCGGGAAACGCCGCGCCCCGAGAACCCTCGCCCCGACCCTCTCCCAGCGGGCTCTGGGGAGAGGCCGGCCGAAGGGCTAGGGGGTGCGGGGCGGCTGGGGCTGCTCAACGACTGCCGTGTCAGTGCCAGCGGCCGAGGTGCTCAGCGTGGGTTGGTAGGTAGGCGCCGGGGCGGAAGAAGCGGTCGTAGAAGTCGAGGTCGATGTGCTGAGCCTGGACGTAGTTCATGATGAACAGCGTCGGGACCGAGCCGGGGAACTTGCCGAACTGGTCGAGGATGTACTGCGCCTGGAGCGCCACGCAGGCCTTGAACTCGTCGGAGTACGGCTCGGCGGACCCGCGGATGAGCGCGCTCTCCTGCCAGGCGCCCGGGGTGTCCGAGTGGTAGACGCCGCCCGGCCCGAACTTGCGCCGCGCCAGCGCCTCCACGGCGTCGGCCATGCTGGCGTAGTGTGGCGGGCAGAACGCCTCGAAGACGCCGGGTAGCCCCGTGGGGTTGGGGAGCGCCCAGCGAGCGTCCGTGTCGTAGCGGAAGCCCAGCCCCGGTACCGCCGGGTCGCCCGATGCGCCCAGCATGGTGAGCCGGTCTATGCCGTCGAACATCCAGCCGCCGAGGCCCATGGCCTGGAGCAGCAGCGTGCCAGCGTAGGCGCTGGTCGCCAGCTCGGCCGTGGCCTCGGTGAGCGAGTACTGCTCGAGGAACGTGAGCGGCAGGGGCGCATCGACGTCGACGATCCCGCGGAACGCCTGCACGCCCGGGATGGGGCGACTGTTGATGTCGTCGTAGATGCAGTACCCGTTCTGGGTGAAGAAGCACAGGTTGGCGATGGTGTGCTGGGCGACGTCCGCGACGGGGATGACGAGCAGCGAGCCGGGGGCATTCGCGATCCAGGTGTTGTGGCCCTCCATGTACGGCTCCTGGCGTGGCACGTGGACACGCTGATCGGACAAGCGGCGGACCCGCGCCGCGTGGCGCTCCAGCATGAGCTCCACGGTCACGTCCTCAACAGCCGGGTCGACCAGCGCCTCGGCGTCGCGGGTTGGGAAGACGTAGGTGCCGCTGTCGTCGGTGAAGAACAGCTCAGCGGTGTGGAAGCCCGCGGCCGAGGGGAACGTTCGGCCGGCGGCGCCGCCCGCGTAGTTCGCCAGGTGCGGCGCGTAGCGCGCGTGGCGGGTGATGGCGTAGTGCCAGCCCGTGGTGCCGGCCATGGCCGTCAGGACGAGCAGGCGCTCGAGCTCTGTCAGCGGCAGCGGCGCGTGTCGCGAGCGGTACGCCAGGCGGCCGTCCGGGATCTCGCCGCCGAGCGGGAAGCGGCGCGACCGCCGCCCGTACAGCGCCTCCAGCAGCGGGAACGAGGCGACATCCTGCAGCGCCTGCCTGACGTTCGGGGCCAGGTTCGCCGTTGGGCCGGCGGCCTGGGGCCCCGCTGCGCCCGGTTCGTTCGTCGTCGCCATGAGCCTGCTCTCCCTACCCATGCAACTGGTGCTCCGTGGCAGCCGTGTCCACGCGGTAGGGTATCGTGCAGAGGCATCAACCAGCGGAGGAGGCCATGCGGTTTGGTCTGCAGTTGAACCCGTACCTCGCCGGCGCGACCGGGAACCCGTGGGACAGCGTGCTGGCGATCGCCCGCGTCGCCGACGAAGGCGGCTTCGACTCTCTGTGGGTCTACGACCACTTCCTGTACGAGGGTGGCTTCTCGGGCCACCCGTACTCGGAGCCGGTGCTGGAGTGCTTCACGACGCTGGGCGCCATCGCGGCAAGCACGCGGCGTGTCCGACTGGGGCAGCTGGTCCTCGGCATGCCCTACCGCAACCCCGCGATGATGGCCAAGATGGCCACGACGCTGGACCTCATCAGCGGCGGGCGCACGATTCTGGGCCTTGGCGCCGGCTGGCACGCGCGCGAGTACCAGGCCTACGGTTGGGGAGAGTTCGAGGAGGTCCCGGTCCGCATGAAGCGTCTGGAGGAGGGCATCCGTGTCGTGCTCAAGCTCTGGACCGAGCGGCCGGCCAGTTTCACCGGGACGTTCTACCGCCTCGACGACGTGGTGGAGAACCCGGCGCCACTCCAGAAGCCTCACCCGCCGATCATGATTGGCGGGTCCGGCGAGAAGGTGACGCTACGGCTGGTCGCCCAGTACGCGCAGCTGTGCAACGTGTCGGGCGACCCGGAGACGGTACAGCGTCGCTTTGCCGCGCTCCGCGAGCACTGCGACCGCCTCGGTCGTCCCTACGAGGAGATCACGCGCTCTGTCTACGTGACTGTCATCGTTGGCGAGACGGAGGCGGACGTGGCGGCCAAGCGGGAGCGTCTGGGCGCCTACATCCCGAAGAACGGCGCGCTCATAGGGACACCGCAGGCGCTGATCGCGCAGCTCGAGGAGTACGCCCGCGTTGGATCGCAGTACACGGTGCTCCGCATGCCGGACTGGGTCGAGCCAGAAGCGGTCCAGCTCTTCGCCGAGCGCGTCATCCCGGCGCTGGCGGACGCGTAAGCCCCAGGCACAGGAAAGGCGGGAGCGCTCGGGCTGTTACGCCTTGACCTGGACGTCCTCGAAGACCACGAAGTCGTCGCGGTTGATGCGCACGCCGCTGACGTTCTTGTTCATGGCGACCAGCGTCTGGTCGTCGCAGATGGTGATCAGCCACGACTCGTCGAGGATCACGTCGCGCAGCGTCTGAAAGGCGGTGTCCTGCGCGTCCTTGGTCACGGCGGCGTTGGCGCCGTCGATGGCCTTCTGCCAGCGCTCCAGGATGGGCGCCGCCGACCCCTTCAGCACCGGGTTGTTCTGCACCCGCATCAGCGAGTTCAGCGTCACCCAGGTCGGGTACTTGCCGCAGTTGCCCAGGATGCCGTAGCTCATCTGGTAGTCGCCGGCGAAGGCGTGCTGGCCGGACTCGACCGACGAGATCTGCTGCACGTCCAGCTTGACGCCGATGGTCGCCAGGTCGGCCTGGACGATCTGGGCGATCGAGACGCCGAGCACGTCGCCCTGGGTGATGAACAGCACGGCGCTCCAGTTCGGCGCTCCGGCCGCCTCGAACAGCTGCTTCGCCTTCTGCAGGTCGAACGGGTAGTTCTTGATCGCGTTCGGGTCGTAGGCGGGGTTGATCTGGCCGAAGGGGAGGACCTGCGGGGTGCTGTAGCCGTAGAACACCTTGTCGACGATGCCCTGGCGGTTGATGGCGTACTGAAAGCCCTGGCGGATGCCCTTGTTGTCGAAAGGGGCCATGCTGGGGTTCAGGCGGAACGGGTACACCTCGGCGCCGGCCGGGCCCTTGAAGATGTCGAACTGGTCCTTCAGGCGGGTCGTGTAGTTCGGCGGCAGGAACGAGACGAGGTCGATCGTGCCGGCCTGGAGCGAGGCGACCTGGGCGTCGATGTCGTTGGACAGCTTGTAGGTGATCGTCTGGAGCGATGGTCCTGGCTTCTTCCAGAAGCCGTCGTACCGCTTGAGCACCAGCTGGTTGTTCGGGTTGTAGCTGTCGACAGCGAACGGGCCAGCGCCGATCGCCTTGGTCTTCAGCAGGTCCGTGTCGAGCGTGCTCGGCTCCATGATCTGGATGGAGTCCAAAATGTCGGTGATGACCCGCTCCGGCGTGGCGCCGTTCATGGTCATGGTGAGGGTGGTGTCGTCGGTCTTGGTGAGGTCCTTGACGCGCGGGATGACGCTGTAGATCTGGTAGGCAAACTTGGCGTCCTTGGCCTTCTCGTAGTTGGCCAGGATGGCGTCGGCGTTGACTGGCTTGCCGTTCTGGAAGGTGGCCCCCTGGCGCAGCTTGATAGTGGCACTCGCTCCATCCGGGGCGATGGTCCACGACTCGGCCAGGCGCGGCACGGCGGTGCCCTTGTCGTCGTAGGTCAGCAGCGTGTCGTAGATCTCCGACTGGTTGCTGTAGGAGGCGATGTCCAGATCGAAGCCGTTCAGATCTTGCAGCGTGTGGCCGAGCCCGACGTTGAGGCTGGTCTTCAACGGTCCGGAGGCAGCGGCGCCACTCGTCGCGGCAGCGCCGCCCGCCGCGGGGCTGGCGCCCGCCGCCGGCGCGGTCGTGGTGCTGGTCGAGCCGCCGCCGCCGCAGGCGGCGAGCAGACTGGTACCTGTGGCGACGGCGCCGCTGATGAGCGCGGCTCGCCAGAGAAGGGCGCGGCGGGTGATCTGGGTCATGGCACGATTCTCCTGGTGGGCGGATAGCTGGGATTATTCCCGCGGCCTTTTTCTGGTGCATGAAACATGCAGGCTAGCTGGTGAGGCCTTCTGGGAAGTGGCAAGCGACGGGGTGTCCGGTGCCGCGCTCGACGAGCGCCGGCACTTCGGCCGCGCACACCTCCTGAGCTTTCCAACAACGGGTCCTGAACCGGCAGCCCGACGGCGGCGCGGCCGGATTCGGGACGTCTCCTCGCAGAATGATACGCTGGCGCTTGCCGCGCTGGGCCGGATCGGAGATGGGCACCGCGGAAAGGAGCGCTTTCACGTAGGGGTGAGACGGCCGATCGTAGATGTCGCGGGCCTGGCCGGTCTCCACGATCTTGCCCAGGTACATCACGGCGACGCGGTCCGCCACCTGCCGAACGACGGCGAGGTCGTGCGAGATGAACAGGTAGGCGACCGCCAGCTCGCGCTGCAGGGTCCTCAGCAGATTGATGATTTGCGCCTGGGTGGAGACGTCGAGCGCGGCCACCGGCTCGTCGAGGACGAGCACATTGGACTGCAAGGCGAGGGCCCGAGCGATGGCGATGCGCTGGCGCTGGCCGCCGGAGAACTGCCCGGACAGCCGGTCCGCGTCGGAGAGCGAGATGCCGACCCGCGCCAGCAGCTCGTCGACGCGGGCGCGCTCGGTGGCCCTGTCGTACAGGTGGTGGATGCGCATGGGCTCCGCCACCGACTGGCGAGCCGACAGGCGCGGGTTGAGCGACGAGTACGGGTCCTGGAACACCATCTGGATGTGCCGGCGGAAGCGCTGGAGGGCGCCGCCGCGCACGTGGGTCACGTCCTGGCCGCTGAAGCGGATGACGCCGGAGGTGGGATCGAGCAGCCTGACCACCGTGCGTGCCAGCGTCGACTTGCCGCAGCCCGACTCGCCGACCAGGGCCAGAGTCTCCCCTGGCGCCAGGCTGATGGTGACGCCATCAACGGCCTGCACCTGGGCGACCACCCGGCGCAGCAGGCCACTCGTCACCGGGTAGTACTTCGCCAGGTCGACGACGTCCAGTAGGGGCGGGGGTGGTGATCCGTCCCGCTGGGCGGTGGCCACCGTGGTGGTCACGCGAGCACCTCGATGCCCTCGAGCTCAGGCCAGAAGTGGCACGCCGAGAGATGGCCGGCGTCGTCGGTCGCCGCCAGCGGTGGCGGGACGGCCTGACACGGTTCACGGCCTTTCGACAGGAAGCAGCGTGGGTGGAATGGGCACCCAGACGGTCGGTTGGCCGGGCTCGGCTGCTGGCCAGGTATCTGCACCAGGCTTTCGTCCTGTCGCTCGAGCCGCGGCACGCTCTGCATCAGGCCGACCGTGTAGGGGTGGCGCGGCTGGTGGAACAGGTCGTCGACAGTGGCGGTCTCGACGGCGTGGCCGGCGTACATCACTGCCACGCGGTCGGCCAGCTCGGCCACTAGACTCAGGTTGTGGGTGATCAGGATGAGCGAGGTGTTGAACTCGCGCAGGGCGTTCCGCAGGACCTCCAGGATCTGGGCCTGGATGGTCACGTCCAGGGCGGTTGTCGGCTCGTCGGCGATGAGCAGCGACGGCGAGTTGGCCAGCGCCATGGCGATCATGGCGCGCTGGGCCATGCCGCCCGAGAACTCGTGCGGGTACTGCTGGAGGCGCCGCTGCGGATTGGGGATGCCGACGAGCTCGAGCAGCCGCAGGACGCGGTCGCGGACGTCGGCGGCGCGCAGCGCGGCGTTGTGGACGCGGATCGCCTCCGCGATCTGGTCGCCGATGGTGAACACGGGGTTGAGCGAGCTGGTCGGGTTCTGAAAGATCATCGCGACCTCGCTGCCGCGAACGCGCCTCAGCTCGTTGGCGGACAGGCGGAGCAGGTCGCGGCCGTTGAGGTGAGCCTGGCCAGAGACGAGCCAGGGTGGCCCGGGCGGCAGTAGGCCGAGGATCGCCAGCATGGAGACGCTCTTGCCCGAGCCCGACTCCCCGACGACGCTGAGCGTCTCGCCGGGCCACACGTCGAAGCTCACGCCGTCGACCGCCGCGAACAGGCCGCGGCGGGTCTGGAAGCCCACGCGCAGGTCGCGGACGGCCAGCGTGGGCGCGTCAGCCCGCCCGTCCGGTGGACTGGTGGCCGTCGCGATCACGCGAACTGGATCCGCGGGTCCAGGAAGGCGTACAGCAGGTCGACCGCCAGGTTCACCAGGGTGAACGAGGCCACGATCATGAGGATGGTCGCCTGCAACGTGGTGTAGTCGCGCGACAGCACCGAGTTGAGCACCAGCGTGCCCAGCCCGGGGTAGTTGAACACGCCCTCGGTCACCACGGCGCCGCCGATGAACGCGCCAAACTGGAGGCCCAGGACGGTGACTGTCGGCAGCAGCGCGTTGCGCAGCGCGTGGCGCCACACCACCCGCGACTCCTCGACGCCCTTGGCGCGGGCCGTGCGTACGTAGTCGGCGCCCAGGACGTCGACCATCGCCGCGCGCACGAAGCGGGCGACGATGCCCGAGGTGTAGCTGGCCAGCGTGATGATGGGCAGGATCGAGGCGCGCAGGGCCCCGAGCGGGTCCTGCCAGATGGGGATGTAGGCCGAGGCGGGCGGGAGGATGTGGAGCCAGACTCCGAACAAGAGGATCAGCAGCAGGCCCAACCAGAAGCTCGGTATGGCGAGCGTGAGCGAGTTGTAGCCGCCGACCAGTCGGGCGGCGAGGCTCGTCGGCCGCGCGGCCGCGACGACGCCCAGCGCCACGCCAACCACCATCGACACCAGGAAGGACAGCGTGCCGAGCTGCACGGTGGCCGCGGCGCGCGACCCGATGAGCTCCAGGACGGGTAGGCCGGTCTGGTACGAGATGCCGAAGTTCCCATGCAGGACACGGCCGAGCCAGCTCACGTATTGGACCAGGGGCGGCTGGTCCAGCCCGAGCGCGCTGCGCACGGCGGCGACCTGGTCGGGCGTCGCGTTCGGCCCCAGCAGGGCGATGGCTGGATCGCCGGGCAGCAGGTAGATGAGCGCCCAGATCGCGATGGAGGCCAGGAACAGGGACGGCACCAGCTGCGCGATGCGCACCAGGAGGTACTGGCTCATCGGGGGCTACAGGCTCAGCTCGGCGCGCATGTTCGTCCCCAGGAGGTCCTGCAGCGCCTTGGAGAGCTCGTCGAGCGCGTACACGGTCAGGGCGATCGCCAGCCCTGGGAAGATGCCGTACCAGGGCGCCTCGAACAGGTGCTGCCGGCCGGTGCTCAGCATGGTGCCCCAGTCGGGGGTTGGCGGCTGGATGCCGAGCCCCAGGAAGGACAGCGCCGAGGCGAGCAGGATGGCCGTCGCGCCGGTCACGGCCATCTGCACCAGGATGGGTCCGGCCGCGTTTGGCAGGATCGTCCGTGCCAGCAGGTAGCCGTAGCCGGCGCCCATCGCCTGGGTGGCGTGGACGTAGTCCTGCTCCTTGACGGACAGCGTCGTCGCCCGGGTGATGCGCGCAAACGCCGGGATGTTGACGATGCCAACCGCCACTATCACGTTGACGGTGCCGCGGCCGAACATGGCGATCAGCCCGAGAGCCACCAGGATGGCCGGGATGGCCAGCAGCAGGTCGATCAGGCGCATGGTCACGGCGTCGACCCAGCGCCCGAAGTAGCCGCTGACCAGTCCCAGGGGGATGCCGACGAGCGACGCCAGGATGACCGAGCCGAGCGCGGTCAGCAGCGCCGTCTGCCCGCCATAGATGACGCGGCTGAACAGGTCGCGGCCGAGCTCGTCCGTGCCGAACAGGTTGCTGGCCGAGGGCGGCTCGAACTGGCCGATGAGATTGGTCTGGTCGGGGTTTCGCGGCGCCACGACCGGGGCGAGGACCGACGCCAGCACGATCAGGGCGAGGATGACGGCCGCGACCGCGCTCGTCGGCCGCGACCGGAAATACGGCAGGACTCGTGTCACAGCGGTTGTGGGTCTGCCATCAGCGCCAGTTTCTCCACCTCCACCATAGTAGTGCGAGTAGTGCGTCCCCGCGCGCGCGCCGCCGGCCGACGACCGACGCGCCTGCTACAGCATAAAAGTTGAAAGCTCAAAGCTGGGTCTGGCGGTAGCCAAGCTCGCGGTCCACGACGTTGCCCAGCGGCGCGCCGCGACGGAAGCGCTCCAGGTTGTCCAGGAACACCCCCAGCCCGCGCAGCTGGCTCTGCTCAGTGTTGTCGGCGCAGTGCGGCGAGACGAACACGTTCGGCAGCGTCCAGAGCGGCGAGTCGCCCGGCAGCGGCTCCGTCTCGAACACGTCGAGCGCCGCGCCGCCGAGGTGGCCGGACTGGAGCGCCGCCACCAGCGCCGACTGGTCGACCAGCGGACCGCGGCCCACGTTGACCACAAACGCGCCCCCCGGTAGGGCGGCCAGCTCATCGGCGCCAATCAGGCCCGCGGTCTCGCGCGTGAGCGGCGCCGCCAAAACGAGGACGTCGAGCTGGCGGAGGAAGTCGGCCAGCTGGTCGGGCCCGAACACCTGGTCCACGTCGGGCGTCGGGCGGGCGTGGCGGCGCAGGCCGAACACGCGGGCGCCGAAGGCCTTCAGCAGCCGGGCTGTCGCGCCGCCGAGGTCGCCGAGGCCAACGATGCCCACCGTCTGACCGCGCACCTCGGCCAGGTGGCGTGGCGCCCACTCGCGGCGCTGCTGGCACGCCCGCAAGCTCGCGTGCTGCTTGTAGTGGGCCAGGATCATGCCAGCGACGGACTCGGCCATAGCCGGGCCATGGGCGCCGCTGCCGTTGGTCAGAACGGCGGGGTAGGGCCGCATGCCCACCAGGAGCTCCTCCGGGATGCCGGCCCAGCGCATGTGCACCCAGGGCAGCTTCGGCTGGGCAGCCAGCAGGTTCAGCACGCCAGCGACGTCCGGGTCCCACCCGAAGGCGAGGTCCAGATCCGGGTCGTGGTCCGAAGCCGCCAGGGCGACGCCCGAGGCGACGACACGGTCCACCAGGTCGGGGGCGATGTCGCCCAGAATCCGCACGCGCAGTGTCACAGTTTCGTACTGTACGCCGCCGTGCCGGCGGTGCCTACCCGCGGCATGCGGGTACACTTTGCCAACCGACGAACGGGAGACGCTACGAGGCTATGCTGCAATCCCATCTGCACGGTTTGATCGCCAAGGCGCATCGGTATCAAGCGGAGCCGGAGCGGTTTCAGATGGTCGGCCAGGAGCCGCTAGCGGTGAGCGTCCACGGCGCCAACGGCGACCACCAGGTGCTCCTCGTCGCCGGGCAGCTGCGCTGCGATTGCGACGGTTTCGCCCAGCGCGGCGAGGGGATCTGCGCGCACGTGCTCGGGGTGGAGCACCACTTCCGGTCGCGGCTGCCGGCGGGCGCGGTCAGCTGGCCGTTCGCGGTGCCAGCGTAGCCGGCTCGGCGCCGCTCTCGAGACCACTGAAGACCGCCCGCTTCACCTCGTCGAGGTCAGGCGGCAGCTCCACCGGCCCGTTGGCGAAGCGGGACGCGATGCCGAAGTCGCCGAGCGCGTCCTGGTGGTAGCGGGTCTTGAAATCGGTGAACTTCAGACCGTTGGCTGTCGAGATCACGACCGTGCGCTGGCCGGACTCGACGCTGCCGGCCCGCACGAGCTTCTCGAGGACCGCTAGCGCCACGCCGGTGTGGGGATCGTTGAACATGCCTGTCAGGTCGGCGCGCGCGGCGGCATCGGCCAGCTCGCTCTCCGAGGCCTGCTCGACGACGCCGTCGAACTGGCGTAGCGTCCGGACGGCCCGCTCGTAGCTCACCGGATTGCCTATCTGGATGGCGCTGGCCAGTGTCGCCCGGGCGCGTACCGCTTCGAGACGGTCGAAGCCGCGGCGGTACGCCTGGTAGAGCGGGTTGGCCCGCTCCGCCTGGGCCACGGCGATCCGCGGTAAGGTGCCGATGAGGCCGAGATCGCGCAGCATCAGGAACCCGGCCCCCAGCGCGCTGACGTTGCCCAGGTTGCCGCCCGGAATGACGATCCAGTCGGGCACGGCCCAATCGAACTGCTGGACGATCTCGATGGCGATGGTCTTCTGGCCCTCGAGGCGCAGCGAGTTCATCGAGTTGGCCAGGTAGATACCGGGCTCACGCGCCAGCTGCTGGACGATGGCCATGCAGCCGTCGAAATCGGTGTCCAGCGCCAGGACCAGCGCCCCATTGGCCAGTGGCTGGACCAGCTGGGTTGTCGAGACGCCGCCCTTCGGCAGCAGCACCACGGCGCGGATGCCGGCCACCGCGCAGTAGGCCGCCAGACTGGCCGAGGTGTCCCCCGTCGAGGCGCAGGCGACCGCCTGGATGGGCGAGCCGTCCTGGATCATCTGGTTCACGACGCTCACCAGCACCGTCATGCCCAGGTCCTTGAAGCTGCCCGTATGGCTGTTGCCGCACATCTTGACCCACAGGTCCTCGACGCCTATCGACTTCCCGTAGCGGTCTGCCCAGAAGAGGTTGGAGCCGCCTTCGTCGAGGCTGACGACGTTCTCGTCGGCCAGCTGGGGCGCAACCCACTCCTTCTTGCCCCACACGCCACTGCCGTAGGGCCAGGCGGTCCGTTTGTAGCGGTCGTCGAAGAGCTTCATCCAGGCCGCGGGGGCGCGCGCCCGCAGCGCGTCGAGATCGTGGGCGACCTCCAGCAGATTGCCGCACTCGGGGCAGCGGTACAGCACGTCGTCCAGCGGCCAGCGACCATGGTCGCCCCCGACGCACCGGAACCAGGCACGGTAGGTCACGGGATGAGGGTGAGTATCCTGCATTGACCCCCCAACTCCCAACCTCCAACCTCCGGAGCGCCGCCGCCCCATGGCCATGCTCGACCCTACGTCGCCGTCCTCCCAGCCGCTGACGCTGACCGTCCTGGGTGCCGGGCCTGCCGTGCCGAACCCGGGCGGCGCTTGCTCGGGCTACCTCCTGGCCCACGGGGGCACCCGCGTGCTCATGGATTGTGGCTCCGGCGTGATCGGTCGCCTGCGCCAGCACATGCCGCCGAGTGGGCTGGACGGCGTCGTCATCTCCCACCTGCACCCCGACCATTACTTCGACCTGGTTCAGCTCTACTACTTCTTGCGCTACTGGCAACCAGCCCCGGCCCCGCCGCCGCTCTACGTCCCTCCGGGAGGCCAGGCCGGGCTGCGCCGCCTGAGCGTGCTGGTCACCGGCGGGCCGGAGGCGTTCGATGAGGCGTTCTCGGTGCGAGAGTACGCCGCCGGGGTGCCGCACCGCATCGGCGCCCTGACGTTCAGCTTCCACCCCGTCCAGCACTACGTTCTCTCCCACGCCATGCGCGTGTCGCCCCACGGCGGCCCGACCCTCCCGACCTTTCCGACCCTTCCGACCCCTCCGACACTCGTGTTCTCCTCGGACGTTGCTCCGTGCGCGGCGTTGGTCGACGCGGCGCGCGACGCGGACCTGTTTTTGTGCGAGTCGGCGCTGATCGAGCGGTCACAGGACGACGCCGACCCGCTTCTCCGCGGCCACCTACTGGCGGCCGAGGCGGGCGACATCGCCCGCCAGGCGGGCGCCCGCCGCCTGTTGCTGACCCACTACGCCGCCGACAGGGCTGGGCTGGTGGACCACCACCGGTCCCAGGCGGAGCGCGCGTTCGGACGGCCGGTGGAGCTGGCCGAGGAGGGCCGCAGCTACGCCGTCACGGGCGGTGGGTCGGGCGGCGAGCGGGAAGAGGACTGGCGAGGGCAGCCTCTCAATAGAGAGTGAAGTGCAGACAGTACACTTCAGCCACAAGCCGAGCCAGCACCCGCCGCGCGCCGGTACCTGCCTATGCCCAGCCCCGCCGATCCTCGCCGCCCTATTCTCGTCTGCGCCGCGTGGCCCTACGCCAACGGCTCGCTGCACGTCGGCCACCTCGCCGGTGTGTACGTCCCGGCTGACGTGTTCGCCCGCTACAAACGCCTCCAGGGCCACGACGTCCTCATGGTGTCCGGCACGGACGCCCACGGGACGCCGGTGACCGTCCGCGCCGACCAGGAAGGAACCTCCCCGTGGGATGTGGCCAGCCGCTACCACGCCGAGTACCTCGGCTACTGGCGCGATCTCGGCATCTCGTTCGACCTGTACACCTCGACGATGACCGACAACCATCGCCGCGTCTCGCAGGACGAGTTCCTCCTGCTGCTCGCCAAGGGGTACCTGTTCCAGGAGAAGTCGGTCGGCTTCTACGATCCGGTGGCGCGGCGCTTCCTACCAGACACGTACATCGAGGGCGAGTGCCCCCACTGCCACTACCCGCGCGCCCGCGGCAACCAGTGTGAAAACTGCGGCCGACTGCTCGAGCCCGAGGATCTCATCGGGCCGCGGTCCCGGCTGACTCCCGGGGCGGCGATCGAGCGGCGTGAGACCGAGCACTTCTACCTCGACCTGCCCAAGCTTCAGCAGCCGCTCATCGACTGGGTGCGGCAGCAGACCCACTGGCGCGCCAACGTGCACCGCTTCACGCTGAACTTCCTCGAAGGCGGGCTGCAGGCACGCGCCATCACCCGCGATCTCTCGTGGGGTGTGCCGCTGCCGCCATCGCTGGCCGGCTGGGATGAGAAGCGGATCTACGTCTGGTTCGAGGCGGTCACCGGCTACCTGTCGGCGTCAATCGAGTGGGCCGCGAACGCTGGCCGACCCGAGGCCTGGGAGCGCTGGTGGAAGGATCCGGACTGCCGCCAGTACTACTTCATCGGCAAGGACAACATCCCGTTCCACACGGTTATCTGGCCGGCCATCCTGATGGCTCGCGGCGACACCATCCTGCCGTACGACGTCCCTGCCAACGAGTTCATGAATTTTGGCGGCCAGAAGGCGTCCAAGAGCGCCGGCGTCGGCTCGACCGTACCCCAGGTGCTGTCGGCCTTCGACCCCGACGCTATCCGCTACTACCTCATCGCGAACGCCCCCGAGACCGCCGATACCAACTACTCCGAGGACGACTTCATCCGCCGCAACAACGACGAGCTCGTCGCCACCTGGGGCAACCTGGTGCACCGCACCCTGACCTTCATGCAGCGCTCCTTCGCGGGGACCGTGCCGGAGCACGTCACGGACCCGCGGGTGGCCGAGGCAATCGCGCTGGCTCAGGCGCGGGTCGAGACTGAGCTGGACGGCGTCCATCTCCGCGACGCCCTGCGCGAGGCGCTCCTGTTGGCTCGCTTCGGCAACGAGTGGTTCGACCGCCAGGCGCCGTGGCGCCAGGTGAGGGAGGACCGAGCGGCGGCTGACCACACGATGGGCTCGCTGCTGGACCTGATCAACGCGGCCAAGGTGCTGTTCGCGCCGTTTCTGCCGCACACGTCGGCACAGCTCCACGGCCTGCTGGGCTACGACGACGCGCTCGAAGCGCACGGCTGGCGACCCGAGCCGCTGCCCTCTGGCCAGCGTCTGCCGCCCCCCAGGGCGCTGTTCCGCAAGCTCGACCAGCCCGCAGCCGAAGCCGCTTGAGGCGCCAGGTCCCCGCTGGGCCTACCGTCGTGGCGATCGTGGCGCTGGCCCTGTACGGGTGGCTGGCCCTCGGCTACGCCACGGCAACCCCGCTGTGGCAAAACCCGGACGAGCCGGCGCACTTCAACTACGTTGCCGACGTGGCGCGCACCGGCGCTCTGCCGGTCTTGCAGCCGGGGGACTACGATGCCGCGCTGCTGCAGCGACTGAAGACCGGCCAGCTGGGGCCAGGTGACTCGGTCGGGGCCATCCGCTACGAGTCGTGGCAGCCGCCGCTGTACTACCTGGTTGCGGCTCAGGTGTACCGCCTGGCGCCGGGCGGCGACCTGGCGCGACAGGTGCGAACGCTCCGCCTGTTCGACGTGGGCCTGGGCGCTGTCACCGTCCTGGTCGGCTACCTGTGCGCCCACGCTGTCGCGCGCCAGCAGGCACCCTGGCTGGCGGCCTCCGTCCCGCTGGCGATGGCAGGCGTTCCCATGTTCACCGCCGTGTCGGCCGCGGTGACCGACGATGCCCTGGCCAACCTGCTGGCGGCGCTGGCGACTCTTGCCACGCTCCGGCTCGTTGCCAGCCGGGCCACCCCCTGGCTGGCGCTCCTGGTGGGCGTGCTGCTGGGGCTGGCGATTCTGACGAAGCTGCTGCTGGCCGTGTTCGCCCCTATTGCCCTGGTCGCGCTGCTCTGGCGTGGCCAGCGGTCCGGGGCTGGCACAGCCGTCGTGGTGCGCGACGCCGCGCTCATGACGGCAGCGGCCTGCCTGGTCGTGGCGCCGTGGCTGGTGCGCCAGGGCGTCACCTACGGCCCGACCGACCTGCTGGCTACCCAGCGCCACGAGCTGGTGGCGGGCGACCAGGCGCGGTTCCCCGGCTGGGGCGTCGACTACGTGGCCCGGTGGTTGACGACCACGTTCCACAGCTTCTGGGCCCAGTTCGGCTGGATGGCCATCCCGGCGCCGGACCGGCTGTACGTGTTGTGGGGAGCCGTGACGCTGCTCGGGCTGGCAGGTCTGCTCGTGTGGCTGGTGCGCCGCTGCCCGCGCGTGGCCGGCCCGGCCATCGCCGCGGCGGCCGCTCTGGCTGGCGCCAATGCTGCCGCGCTGGTCCTGTACAACCTGACGTACGACCAGGCGCAAGGACGCTACCTGTTCCCGTCACTCGTGCCCCTGTGCCTCCTGCTCGCCCTTGGCTGGAGCGCGCTGCCGCTGCCGCGGCCGCTGTCCGGGGCGGGCGCGCTGGGCGCTGCGGCCGCGCTGGTCGCGCTCAATGGGTACACGCTGCTCAGGGTGCTGCCTGCTGGCTTCGCGGGCTGAGCCGGCCGCCCACGCGCGAACGCCAGCCGGCGGCGCCTGGGACAGGGCTGGGGTGACGGTGCACCGTGGCGGAGACAAATGCTGGGCACACTCGCAAGCCGGTGCCGTCTCACAGTTGCCTCACAAGTCCAGTACCCTTGTGCAAGCAACTGGTCGGACGCGTCTCACCGGCGTGGAGGTCACTGTGCCAGGACCGTACCAGCCCTCGCGGCACCGCGCACCGCAGGCCCAGCCTGCTAGACGACTCACCCGGCGCCAGGTGGTCTGGCTGTCCCCACTTGTCGCGCTGCTGCCCATCGCCGTGGTCCTGGCGGCCAACGCGGTGACGCAGTCTGGAGTCGGAGTCGGAGTCGGAGTCGGAGCCGGAGCCGGGGCAGCTGGTGGCGTGGCGGTGGCCACTGTCCCGCCCGCTGCCGCGACGCCATTGGCGGTAGTGGTCGGGACGGAGACACAGGCGCCCGCCGGAGCCGGAGCCGGAGCCGGAGCCGCCGCCCCGCCCGCGACAGGCGCTGCCACAGCGCCGCCGGCGGCAGCAGTCGTCGCGGCCAGCGCCACGGCCGCCCCGGCGGGGGGCCCGACAACGGTGGTCGCGGCGCCGCAGCCGACGCAGGCCAATCCGCCCTACGTTGCCTACACCGTCCAGCCCGGCGACACCGTCGCCAGCGTGGCCCAGCGCTACGGCGTGCCAGCGGCCAGCGTGGCGCAGGCGAGCGGGCTGCGGGACGCCGGCGTCCTCCACCCGGGCCAGGTGCTCACCGTGCCGCGCGTGGCGGGCTGGCTCTACCGGGTCCAGCCGGGCGAGACGCTCGACCAGATCGCCGCGCGCATGGGGGTCCCGGCGGAGAAGATCGCCGAGGCCAGCTCGCAGCAGGCCGCCTCGATCCGCCCGGGCTACGTCCTGCTGATCCCGGACCAGACAGCGCCCGACACGGCAAAGTAGCGCGTTCATTCAGGAGGCGGGACCGCCGTGCCCAGGCCGGCCTGGGCTGGGCTGGCGGTGACAACGTTAACCGTCTGTACTCTGGGCTTTTACAACCGTCGCCCCAACAGGTGTGACGTGCCGCCTAGCATCCGTCGTGTGCAGACGCTCTCGTCGCTTCGCCTTCGCATCGCCACGACGGTCGCCAGTGTCGGCCTGGCCCTGGCCGGCCAGGTCGGCGGCGCGCCGGTGGCTTTCTCCGCATCCGCCTCGCGGCCAGCGTCGACGCCGGCCTTCAGTCCGAACAATCTGGTGGTGTCCCGCAGCGTATATCAAGGCACCGCCGACACGGTCAGAGTGGGACAGCTCCTGCCACCGAACTGCCCCGCGACCGCCAAATGCGGCGGCCCGAACGGGACGGGCGTCCCGGCCACCGACAACGGTCTGTACCCGGCGATTGGCAGCATGGACAACGTCTGGAACAACAACAAGGTTGACGGCAGCTTTGGCGTGACGGCGCCCATCTTCCTCGATCAGCTGAGTCCCCGCGGCGCACTGCTCAACACGCTGGCCATCGATCCGACCCAGATCACCACCAGCTTCAGCTCCAAGTCCGAGCTGGCCGTGAACCTGTCGACCGACGGGACGGCGGTCACGTTCATGGGCTATGCCACAGCGCCGAACACGTTGGATGCGTCGAACTCCAACACGCCGGGAGTCGTGGACTCGACGAACCCGGTGGGCGAAAACATCTACCGCGCGGTGGCACAGGTAGACGCCAGCGGAACGCTGCGCATCACCGACACCAACGCGTACAGCGGCAACAATGGGCGCGCGGCCATCCTGGCCAATGGCCTCTACTACGCGGTGGGCAACGACAACAACGGGAGCGGCGCGTCGGACCCACTCATCAAAGCGACTGGCGTGGAGCTCATCGTCCCGGGCGCTGCGCCGGGGACGCCGCAGATGGTCGGCGACTTCTCGATCAGGCAGTACGGCTATCCGGCCGACAAGCCTGGCAAGGACAACAACTTCCGCGGGCTCACCGTCTTCGACAATACGCTCTACGTCACCAAGGGCAGTGGTGGCAACGGCATCAACACGGTGTACCAGGTGGGCGACACGGGACACCTGCCGGACCTGGCCAGCGCTGCCACGACGCCCATCACTATCCTGCCCGGCTTGCCGACGACTCCGGCGAAGAACACCGACGCGCAGAACCCGTTCGGCCTCTTCTTCGCCGATGCGGACACGCTGTACGTGGCGGATGAAGGGGACGGCGTCGCGGCCGACGCGGCCACCAGCCCGAACGCCGGCTTGCAGAAGTGGGTCCGGACAGGCGGCGTCTGGCAGCGGGTCTACGTGCTGCAGAGCGGCTTGAATCTCGGCAAGTCGTACGGGGTGGACGGCTACCCGGCGGCGCTCGACCCGGCGCCCGATGGACTGCGGAACCTCACTGGCCGGGTCAACGTGGACGGGACGGTCGACATCTGGGCGGCCACCTCCACGGTGAGCGCCAACGGCGATCAGGGCGCTGATCCGAACCAGCTCGTGTTCGTCACCGACAAGCGGGCCAACACGAGCCCGGCAGTCGCCGCGAGCGAGCAGTTCGCGGTGCTGCGGACCGCAAGGTCGGGCGAGGTGCTGCGCGGCGTGAGCTTCGCGCCCGGAGTGATCTCCCAGTCCCCCGGCACGGGCAGCACGTGCGATGGCGTCTATCGAGGCGGATTCAGTGGCAACCTGCAGGTCTCGGCCGGGCAGAACTGCGTCTTCGTCGGCGGGGTGATCGACGGCAGCGTGCAGGTGAACGGCGGCAGCCTCATGCTCAGCAACACGACAGTGGACGGGAACGTCCAAGTGAGCGGCGGCGGGACGGTAGACATCGGCCCAGCCGCGACCATCAACGGCAACCTGCAGATCCGCGGCGGCTCAGCCGGTGGTGGGCTCAGCGAGGTCTGCGACACTCGGATTGCCGGCAACGTGCAGGTCCGCGACACTGGTGGGGAGGTCCGCCTGGGATCGTCCTCGCCGACGTGCGCCGGCAACGCCATCGGCGGGGCCTTGCAGTGCTACGGCAACGTCTCCCTCACGGGCGGCGCGCACCGAGGGCCAGTGCTCTGTGGGCGGTGCCTAGTTGTGGATGGTGACGTCCGAGACGGTGCACAGGTTGACCTGAGGGAACTTGACCTCGAAGCCCTCGACCGTGACAGCCTTGATGTCCCAGATGCAGGTATTGGCGTCGCCGCGGTCGAAGCCCACCTGCCAGGTTTCGCCGGGATTGAGCACGTCTTTTCCGAGGATGTCGTCGCCCCAGCTCGGGTCGGAGGCGGCCGACACGTAGGCGTGTTGGATGACGTAGTCGCTGTTGTTGTTCAGGTTGAAGTCGCGCCGGTCCGCGAAGGCGGCGGCGGTCATTGCCAGGACGAGCAGCAGGGCGCTAGCGGTGGCGACGACAAAGCGTCGAGTAGGCCGGGGCATCACGATGGTGAGTCCTTCCTGTGGTGAGGGCAAGGGCCAGAAGAAGCGCTATCGGCAGTATTTCACACACATAGTGAAAGTGCGAGCCATTGGCGGTGCCGCCGCCAGCGCGAGGGCGCGGCCACGGCCACAGGCGCGCTTGCGCCAGGCCGGCCCGGGTGGCGATGCTGTCGCGGTGCGGCTGCTCCAGGATGGCTTCACCCGGCGGTTCGACCCTGCCGCGGGGGCGCCACGCGTCGCCGTCAAGGACCTGATCGACGTCGCCGGCCTGCTGACCACCGGTGGCTCCGCCGCGCTGGCGGACGCCGCGCCGGCCGACCGGGACGCGGCCGTCGTCGCCAGCCTCCGCGACGCTGGCGCGGCGATCGTCGGCAAGTCAGCGCTCCACGAGCTTGGGCGTGGCACCTCGGGCGTCAACGCCTGGTCCGGAACGCCCCGCAACCCTCTCGACCCGGCTCTCGTGCCGGGCGGCTCGTCAAGTGGCTCGGCGGTCGCGGTGGCCGTGGCGGCGGCCGACCTCGCCCTGGGGACGGATACTGGCGGCTCCATTCGCATTCCGGCCGCGTGCTGCGGCGTGGTCGGGCTCAAGCCGACGCAGGGCCGGCTCAGCGCCGACGGCCTCGTCCCCAGTAGCACAGGTGGCAGCCAGGCCTAAGCAGGTGTAATCTTCAGCAACTTATCTCGGAACATTACAAGCAGGTGGTCGTGAGACTTGCTCCATTCTGATCATCTGAGCTCCACCTGCTCAGGGCCGCCTTTGTTCGCGCTACGCGCTTGGGCTGGGCTACCAGCCGCGGCGTGGACCGCCGGCGACGGACCGTCGTGGGCCGGCGCCTCCCCGGCGATGAAGCTCTCCACCATGTGGCGGGCGGTCTCGTCGCGGTGCTGCACCGGCGGGCTCTTCATAAAGTAGGCGCTCGGCCCCTCGAGGGCGCCGCCGAGGCCGCGGTCCAGCGCCAGCTTGGCGCAGCGGACGGCGTCGATCACGACGCCAGCGCTGTTGGGCGAATCCCACACCTCCAGCTTCAGCTCCAGGTTCAGCGGCACGTCGCCGAAGGTCCGCCCCTCCAGGCGGATGTGCGCCCACTTGCGATCCTGCAGCCACGGCACGTAGTCGCTCGGCCCGACGTGGACGTTGCCAGGCTCGAGGTCGAAGTCGACCTGGCTGGTGACGCTGCGGGTCTTGGAGATCTTCTTCGACTCCAGCCGCGAGCGCTCGAGCATGTTGAGGAAGTCGGTGTTGCCGCCCACGTTGAGCTGGCTGGTGCGCTCGAGCTTGACGCCGCGGTCGCCGAACAGCCGGGCCAGGACGCGGTGCACGATGGTGGCGCCGACCTGGCTCTTGATGTCGTCGCCGATGATGGGCAGGCCCTTGGCCTCGAAGCGCTGGCGCCAGTACTCCTCCCGCGCGATGAACACCGGGATGCAGTTGACGAAGGCGCAGCCAGCCTCCAGCACCTGCTCCACGTACCACTTGGTGGCCATCTCGCTGCCGACCGGCAGATAGTTGACGACCACGTCTGTGCCGGTGTCGCGCAGGATGCGCGGGATGTCCGCCGTCGGACCGGGCGCCTTGGTGATCACCTGGCTCAGGTACTGGCCGAGGCCGTCGTGCGTCATGCCGCGGTGGACTGGGATCCCGAGGCGGGGCACGTCGGCGAAGCGGTAGGTGTTGTTCGGCTCGGCGTAGATCGCCTCGGCCAGGTCAGTGCCCACCTTGCGCGCGTCGATGTCGAAGGCGGCCGAGAACTGGATGTCGCCCACGTGGTAGCCGCCGAGGTCGACGTGCATGAGGCCTGGCACAAACTCGTCGACGGGCGCGTCGCGATACTTGTGGCTCCCCTGGACGAGGGACGAGGCGCAGTTGCCGACGCCGATGATGGCCACCCGGACCGGCCGCCGGGGCGGGCTGGCGATGCTGGCGACGGCGCCGTTGGCGGCGGGCTGATGGCCGTTGGTGGCGGCTGGATCGATGGGCATGGCGTGTCCTCCTGGATGGAGCTGTGGCGCCAGGATAGCATGGGTAAAGGTTTTCCGGAAAAGGTTTTCCAAGAGAAGCTTTTCGGCCGGTGCGTATCATCCCACCTTGGCCACCATCGCCGACGTGGCCCGCCGCGCCCGCGTCTCCATCGCCACCGTCTCCCGCGTCCTGTCGCCCGGCCCCGTCCCACACCCCGTCCACCCCGAGACGGCCGCCCGCGTGCGCGCCGCCGCCGCCGCCCTCGACTACATCCCCTCCGCGCTCGCCCGCGGCCTGGCCTCCCGCCGCTCCGGCCTGCTCGGCTTCCTCGTCCCGTCGCTCGCCGATCCCCACTACCCGCAGATCGCCCGCGGCGCCGAGGACGTCGCCCGCCTCGCCGGCCTGTCGCTCCTGGTCTGCAACACGCTCGGCGATCCGGACCGCGCCGCCGCCTACCTGCGGCTGTTGCGCTCCCGCCACGTGGACGCGCTCATCGTCTCCGGTGGCTCCGCCTTGACCGCCGCCACGCTGGCGGCCATCACGGACAGCCACCTGCCAGCGGTTCTGATCGGTCGGCCGGCCAGCGACCAGGCGATCGCCTACGTCTGCGTGGACAACCGCGCCGCCGCCCGCCAGGCAACGCTGCACCTGCTCGATAGCGGCCGGACCCGCGTCGTGCACCTGGCTGGGCCGCGCGGCCAGACCACCATGGCCGACCGCGCCGCGGGCTACGGCCAGGCGCTCGCGGAGCGCGGCCTGCCCGCGGCGCTGCTGGAGACGGATGGCAGCGCCGACGGCGCCCTGGCCGCCATGCGCGCCCTCCTAGAGACGCCGGCCCGCGTGCGCCCGGACGCGATCTTCGCCGCGGCCGACCGGATGGCGGTGGCTGCCATGGCAGCTGCCTCGGATGCCGGCGTGGCGGTGCCGGGCGACCTGGCGGTCATGGGGTTCGACGACCTCGCCCTGGACGCCTACCTGCGGCCCAGCCTGTCGTCGGTCACCCAACCGGCGCGCGAGCTGGGCGAGGCCGCTATCCGGCTGGCGCTGCGCCTGGTGGCCGGGGAGTCCGTGCGCCCGGTCGTCCTCCAGGCGCGACCGGTCCTGCGCCAGTCGACCGCGCGGACAGCGTAGGCCACCTGTCCGGGGTACGGCTCAACCACGCCCCGGCCACGAGCGCGGCGGCGTACAGCCAGAAGAGCGCGACTGCGTGCGGGAACGCCCCGTTGGCGAAGTAGTGGTCGAGCAGCCCGGCGACCAGCGCGCCGGAGACGGCCGCCAGCAGCCCGGCCTGCACGCCGGCCAGCCGCGGGTCGGTCGCCGCCTGGAGCCCACGCAGTCCGACCAGCCAGGTTGCCAGCAGCGTCGCGCCGTACGCGGCCAGGCCCACCAGGCCGGTCTGCTCGGCCACCAGCAGGTAGGCGCTGGAGACGCCGGCCGTCACGTCGATGTCCGGGGAGGCGCCGAAGCCAATCCCGAACAGCGGGTAGCGCTGGATGATGGTGAGCGCGTTGGCGTACTCGCCGAACCGGAAGGCCGTCGCCCGGTCGGCAGCGCTGAAGCCGCTGACGAAGCGCGCCACCAGGTCGCGGCCGGGCGGCGCCACCAGCAGCGCCAGCGCGGCGAGCCCGACCAGGAGCCAGATGCGCCGGTAGCGGTACGTGCCAATGAGTAGCGACCCTACCGCCAGCCCCAGCCAGCTGGCGCGCGACAGGGACGTCGCCACGCCCAGCAGGGTGGCCACGGCGAACAGCACGAGCACCGCCCGGGGCAGCACCGGGCGGGGGGCGGCGCACTGGACGAGTGTCAGCAGTAGCGCCAGCATCAGCGTGCCGCCAAGCACGTTCGGGTCGATAGCCGTGCCGATGGCGCGCAGCTGGGTCGTGTAGGTGTCGTTGGCGCCGGGCACGTAGCGCAGGACGTCGCTGGTCGGGTAGCCGACGACCCGCAGGCTGGTCAGCAGCCGCAGCTGGTCGGCGCTCGGCAGCAGCCAGAGGGCCGTGGCGACGGCTCCGGCAAGGGCGCCTGCTGCCATCAGGGCGGCGGCCACACGGAACAGGGTGCGGCGGTCGGCGAGCAGGTTGGCGGCGACCAGGAACAGCACCAGGCTGGCAAGGAGCTTGGCGAAGCGGCGCACCAGGTCGGGAGTGACGGCGGCGGAGCCGGTCCCCAGCAGGAAGGCGGTGATGGCGACGGCGACGAACGTGAGCAGCAGCGTGCCCGGCGCACCGACGACCAAACGCCCCGTGTGGCGCGCCAGCAGCAGCAGCCGCGGCAGCGAGGAGGCGAAGGTGGTGATCAGCGCCGCATCGACGAAAGTCAGCTGTGCGCCAATCGACACCGGGATGACGCCGAACGGCAGCGTGGCGACGACCACGATGAAGAGTAGGATGCCGATGGTTGGTCGCCACAGCACCAGCCCCAGGACGACGGACCCGACCAGGCCGGCGCCGACGACCAACGGCGATGGCGCCGCGGCAGCCAGCACCCCGACCGCCACCGCTACCGCTACCGCTAGAGCCGGCGTCAGCACGGGCAAGAGCATCGCCCTATCCCGCGTGAGGCCGCGCGCGGCCGGGTTCAGCACGGCCGAAGACTATAAGACCATAGGGCGTCGCGCCCGGGCCGCCGCGCGCTAGCCCGGCAGGCCGGCGTAGATGGCCAGGTGGCGGTCGGCGATGGCCGCCCAGCCCACGCGCTCGGCGAGACGCGCGCTCCGGCCGGCCAGGGTGGCGTGGAGCGTCGGGTCTCGCAGCACGCTGGCCACAGCCCGCGCCAGCGCCTCGGCAGCGCCGGGGGGGCAGGCCAGCACCGACCCGGCCAGGTCCAGGCCGCGGCTGTCCAGGCCTGGCCCGGACGTGGTGACGATGGGGAGGCCGTGCTCGGCGCAGGCGAGCAGGGAGCCGCGGCGCGCCGATGCGCCGTCGTCGTACGGCAGCAGCGCGACGTCCGCGGCGAGCAGGTACGCGGACAGCGCCTCGTTGTCCAGGTAGCCGGAGGAGATGACACGGTCGCCCCGTGGCGCCGCCAGCTTATCGCCCGGGACGCTGGCGCTGGCGGCGCCACCCAGCAGCAGCAGCCACGCTGTCCGCGCCGGGGCGTGCGCCGCCAGCTGCTTCCCAATGGCCCGGAACGCCGCGCGCAGCGTCGCCAACCCCTTGCCGCGTGTCAGCAGGCCGAAGTAGACGACCACGGCATCCTGTGCGCCGACGCCCAGACCGGCCCGGAAGGCGGCTCGGCCGTAGCCCGGCGGCGGTCGCCGCTCCAAGTTCGAGCCAATCGGCACCCAGTGGTGGCGCGGCGACGGGGCGCCGAGCCAGGTGAGGTCGGTGTGGTCGGCGGCCAGCACGGCGTGGCTCGAGCGCGCCATCAGCCGCAGGGCCAGCGGGCGCAGGCGTCCCGCCTTCGGGAAGACGTACGGGACGCGGACGTCGTGGAACGTGGTGGCCACGCGGGTGTCCGGGCGCAGCCGTCGCAGGAGCCAGGGCGCCAGGCAGATGTCCCCAAGAAGGTCGAACGCGGCTGCCTGGTACTGCAGATGGACGATGGCGTCGCCGGGCACCCGCCGCAGCAGGTGCGCCACGCCGCGGGCATCCCAGCGCTGGATGACGCGGTGCACGTGTGGCTCGGCCGGCTCGGGCGGCGCGGCCCGGCGGTGGTGGGTGACGATCTCGACGTGGCGGCCGCGCGTCCGGAGCGCTGCGCGCAGGCGCGCCGTGTAGTCGGCCAGGCCACCGACGTCCGGCGGGTACTCGCCGGTCACCAGGACGATCGGTCGCTCAGCCACTCAGCGCTTACGCTTATGCTTATGCTTAAAGGCGTGGCGGAGGTAGCCGCCGATCACCCGCAAGCGGGCGCGTCGCTCCGCCACCCGCGAGCCCAGCGCCAGTTTCAGGCTCTCCTCGCAACCCCGGGCCACGTACTCGGCCAGCAGGTACCCGCGCAGCAGCGCGGCCAGTCGCGGCCCGTGCCACTTGGCGACGTACCGCAGCTTGCTCGCCTGGAACGTGATATCGCGCGTGAGAATGTCCTGCCGACTGCTGGCGCCCTCGATGTGGCTCACCTCGGCGGTCGGCAGGTAGACGATCCGCCAGCCGAGAGCGCGGCAGCGGCGGCACCAGTCCATCTCCTCGCTGTACAGGAAGAAGCGCTCGTCGAACAGCCCAACCTCCGCGGCGGCCCGCCCGCTGACGCACAGGCACGCGCCCACGAGCCAATCCACGTCTTGCGTCTCGTCATCCGAGCGGTCGCGCACGTAGAAGCTGTCGAGCGCCCGGCTGCGCGGCCAGAAGCGCTGGAGCTGGGTGCTCTCCAGGAAGAAAGTGGTCGGCGTGGGAAAACGGCGGCGCGACGGCTGCGGGCTCCCGTCCGGGTAGCGTAGGCGTGGTCCGACGATCGCCACGTCTGGCTGGTCGTCGAGGTAGGCGACGAGCGTCGCCAGCGCGCCCGGGCGCGGAGCGGCGTCCGCGTTGAGCACGAGCAGGTGGCGAGCGCGGGCACCGCGGAGAGCGCCATTGTGGCCGCGGCCGAAGCCCACATTGGTCCGATTCTGCCGCCACCGCACCCACGGGAACCGCGCGGCGACGGCGCCGGCCGAGCCGTCCCCCGAGGCGTTGTCGGTGACGGTGACGCTCATGGTCAGAATCTCGCGCTCGCGCTCGCGCTCCAGCGCCTCCAGGCAGCGCATCAGCGGGTCGACCGTGCGGTAGTGGACGATCGACACCGCCAGGGCAGGTGCGTCGCCGGGGGGCACGGGGGAACGGTAGCAAACGAGAGGACTGGCTGGGTCTGCTATCGTCCGTCCGTGGAATCGCGCTTCCCGCTCGGCCTGACCTACGACGACGTGCTGCTGGCGCCGTGTCGGTCCAGCGTGGCCTCGCGCCGCGACGTGGACACCGGGACGCGCCTGACGCGGCAGCTGCGGCTGAACATCCCGATCGTCTCCGCCAATATGGACACGGTCACGGAGGCGCGGATGGCGCGGGCCATGGCTCGCGAGGGCGGCCTGGGCGTGATCCACCGCTTCATGCCCATCGAGCGGGAGGCCGCCGAGGTGCAGATGGTGCGGCGCCCCGAGGAGGCCGCCGGTGGCCGGCAGCTGCACACGGTGGTGCCCACGCGCACGCTGGCGGAGGCGACCACCCTCATGGGCCGCCACAACGTCAACAGCCTGCTGGTGGTGGGCGAGAACGAGCGCTTGCTTGGCATCGTGACGTCGCGGGACCTGCTGTTCGCGGAGAACCCGAAGGCGACGGTGGCCTCGGTCATGACGGGCGGCGACCAGCTCGTCACCGCGCCGGTGGGCACGGGACTGGCCGAGGCGCGGCGCATCCTGCATGAGCGCCGCGTGGAGAAGCTGCCGCTGGTGGACGAGGCGGGCCGGCTGCGCGGCCTGATCACGGCGCGCGACGTGCTGCGTGTCGCCGAGCACCCGAACGCCGTTCGGGATGACCAGGGTCGGCTGCTGGTAGGGGCCGCCATCGGCGCGGTGGGCGACTACCTGGAGCGTGCCGAGGCGCTGGTCGCGGCCGGCGTCGACGTGCTGGTCGTGGACATCGCCCACGGCCACTCGGAGCACGCGCTGTGCGCCACCCGGGCGGTCAAACGGGCGTTCCCGCACGTCCAGCTCATCGCTGGCAACGTCGCCACCGCCGAGGGCACCCGCGACCTGGCGGAGGCCGGCGCCGACGCCGTAAAGGTTGGCGTCGGCCCTGGCGCGGCCTGCTCCACGCGGATCGTGGCCGGCGTTGGCGTTCCCCAGCTGACGGCGCTGCTGGAGTGCTCAGCGGTCGCCCGAGAGCTCGGCATCCCGATCATCGCCGACGGCGGGGTGCGGACCAGCGGCGACCTGACCAAGGCGCTCGCGGCCGGCGCCGAGACGGTCATGATCGGCAGCCTGCTTGCCGGCACGGAGGAGTGTCCGGGCCAGACGATGACGCGCAGGGGCGGTCGCTACAAGGTGTACCGCGGCATGGCGAGCGCCGGCGCCGCGGAGTCGCGGATGGGCTCCGAGGTGAGCCAGGACACCCTGGACGAGCTCGCGGCCGCCGTCGTGCCGGAGGGGGTGGAGGCTGTCGTGCCGTACCGCGGCTCGCTGGCCCAGGTGTTGTACCAGATGGTCGGTGGGCTGCGCAGCGGCATGAGCTACGTCAACGCGCGCACGCTGCCCGAGCTGCGCCAGAACGCCCGCTTCATCCGCATGACAGACGCCGGCCGCGATGAGAGCCGCCCCCACGACCTGACGTATGTCGAGTGATCCTGGCGCCGACGTGAGCGCGCTGTCTGACGTCGAGACGGTGTTCCACGTGCCGCGTCTGACCCAGGCGAGCGTCGTGGCGGGCTCCTGCTGCCCGGTGCCGGCCGAGGCGATCCTGCTGCCGGAGCTGGAGCTGGTGCCCGGGGTGTCGGTGGCGAGCGCCGATTGGCAGAGCGCCCAGGTGCGGGTGCACCACACCGCGGGGCTGGCGCCGGCCACGCTGGCCGGCGTGCTGGCCGACCTGGGCTACCCGGCGGAAGGGTGGCGCACGGTGGCGGACGGCACGACTTAAGAACTCAACTTAAGAACTCAACTCAATCCGGATCGTCGACCTCCGCGCCTGCCGACGTGCGGGGGCTTGCCGATGGCGGGGCCGAGGCTTACGCTGGGTCCGCCTCTCGGTCCGGCGGGGGCCGCCGCCTCGAGAGAGCTGTTCGCGAGAGGTCGTGCCCATGCCGTACGCGCGGGCCGCGATTTTCCGATTCAAGACAGGTGCTGATGTCGACGAGGTGGCGCGGAGAGTGCGCGAGCGCGCCTCAGGGCTGCGCCAGCAGCCGGGCTTCGTCAGCTACACGGCGATCAGAACGGGTGACCGCGAGGCTATCGCGCTCACCCTCTGGGATACGGAGCAGCAGGCCGAAGAAGGGGCTCGAAGCGCAGACCGCTGGAATCGGGACAACGTCGCGTCGCTGCTCGAGTCGGCGGAGGCCTACCTCGGCGAGGTTCTGATCTACGAGCTGGCCCCGGGCCGCGCCTAAGCGCGTAGCGCGACCAAAGGCAAGGGCCTAAGCAGGTGGAGCTCAGCTGATCAGAATGGAGCAAGACTTCAGCCCACCTGCTTAGGGCCAGCTCGTCGCCCGTCCGGGCCGCGTGCTGGGAATAGCGCGACCCGTGGTGCCGTTCGGAGAAGCAGGCAGTGGGTATACTCGGCGGGTGGCCGCCGAGCACAGCGCTCCTGTTCAGACTGAGACGAAAGGACCGGCCAACGACGCGGCCACGGCCCGCGCGCGCTTCGAAGACGAGGCGCTGCAGCACCTGGATTCGCTCTACCGCACCGCGCTGCGCATGACGCGCAACCCCGCGGACGCGGACGACCTGGTGCAGGACGCCCTCATTCGCGCGTACCGCTTCTACGACCGCTACGAGCCAGGAACGAACTTCCGCGCATGGCTGTTCAAGATCCTTACGAACACGTACATCAACCGTTTTCGGCGTCAGCGGGCTCGGCCGCAGGAGAGCTCACTCGACGATACCGAGGAGTTCTTCCTGTACAACCAGCTCGGGGGGGCAGCTGAAGATGTCGACAACGTCGAGAACAGCGTCATCGACAAGCTCAGCGCTGACGCGATCCAGCGGGCCATTGATCACCTGCCGCCACAGTTCCGGGCGACCGTCCAGCTGGCCGACGTCGAGGGCCTCAGCTACGCGGAGATCGCCGAAGCGACCGGCGTGGCGAAGGGGACAGTCATGAGTCGCCTGTTCCGCGGTCGACGCCAGCTGCAGCGGGCGCTCTGGGAGCAGGCCCAGGCGGCGGGGTACGCTCAGGGCAGCAAGGTGCACGGCGATCAGTCAACGGCTGCCACCAATGGCTCGGCCGCGGCCACGGATGGCGCCATCTCGGCAGCGGCACCGAGGAAACGGGCACGATGATCACCTGCACCTCGTGCGTCCAGGCTCTCTACCCCTACATCGACCGGGAGCTGTCCGAGGAGGACATCGTCCAGGTGCGGCAGCACCTGGACGGCTGCCCGGGGTGTCTGCACATGTTCGAGTTCCAGGAGTACCTGGGCCGGGTCGTGCGGGTGCGCTGTCGCGAGCAGCTGGCGCCCGACTCGCTGCGGGCGCGGATCATGGCCAGCTTCCAGACGGAGCGGATGCGCCGCGAGGTCCGTCGCCGCCCGGGCCGGCGCCGCGTGAGCGCGGAGTGAGCCGCGTGAGCGCGGCCTGAATTAAATCGCGTGAGCGCGGCCTGGGGCCTAACTAAAAATGGGCTAGCGAGCGCTGGCCGCCGCGCGGGTGTCCTCGTCCCGGGACGACTCAGCGCCGGGTTCGGAGGTTGCCACGGCGCCGCGCCGCATGCGGGAGACCTGGTACACCAGCGCCCACACGGCCACCATGACCGACAGCACTGACAGCAGCTGCGCCTGGCTCAGACCGAGGGCAAAGGGCGTGTCGACGCGGTAGAACTGGATGAAGCACCGCGCCAGCGAGTACAGGCCCAGGTAGAGCCAGAACAGCATCCCGCCGCGCGGGTAGCGCGGGGCCCAGGCGAAAGCGATCCTGCCCCGAGCCGTTCGCACGAAGCCCCGCGCCAGCCACACGAGCGCGGCGAAGATGACCAGGTCCACGACGAGCTCGTAGCCCACCGCCAGGTGCACCGGCACCCCGATCTCGCCGATGGTGTTCGGGTTGGTGTAGACCACCGCCAGCGGAAAGCCCGGCGCGTGGGCGCCGTGGTGCTCGCCGTTGATGACGTCGCCGATGCGGCCGATGGCCATGCCCAGGATGAGCGGCGGCGCTGTGATGTCGGCCAGCCGGGCGACGTTGAAGCCGCGCCGCCAGGCGTAGAGCGCGCCGGCGAGCGGTCCGCCCACGATGGTCCCAAAGATCGCCAGCCCGCCCTCGTTGACGCGCAGGATCGCGATGGGGTCGCGGGAGTAGTAGTCCCACTGGTCCACCACGTGAAACAGGCGCGCCCCGACGATAGCCCCGACGACGCCCCACATGGCGACCGAGATGACGTCGTCCTCCGTGTAGCCGGCCTTGGCCGCCCAGCGGACCGCCAGCCAGATGCCCAGCAGCGTTCCCACAGCCGTGAAGAACCCGTGCCAGGTGACCAGCAACGGCCCCAGGTGCAGCAGCGTGGGGTCGAGGTTTATCGGGATAGCGCCGGACTCGGGGATGGGAAGCTCCAGGGCGCGGCTGCGCGCGTTTCGGCCAAACCGCTTGTAGCCGTGACATAATAGCCAATAGGAGGCGGGGAGACGCGCGCGAAGCGCGGGCTCCCCCCGTTGTTGTCTGTTGTCGACCGCGTGGGCCTACCATGCCGGGGCCGCGTGTGGTCGGACCATGTCGCGCGCACCCAGGCTAGCCCTGGTCCGGTTCGCGCGGACGACGAGGGAGCCTGGAGAGACGTGTACCTGTCCCGCAAGAATCTCGTCCGGCCGGCACGGGCGCCACTGTGAGCTGGGGTGGCCTGGTGGCCAGGCTCGTGGAGCGGCGGACGCTGCGGGGCGCCGTCGTCGCCGCGGCCCTCGCGCTCGTGGCGACGAGCTGTATGCCGGCCGTGCTGCCACTGAGCGTGGCGCGGCCGCCCGCCCCCGTGCCGCCGTCTCTGGCGACGCTGTTGCAACTGGAGCCGCCGACGCCCGGACACCCGACCCTCGGGGAGGACGGCGTCCGCATCCCCAGCGCTGTCGACCCCGATCGGCCAGCCCCGGTTCTGCTCGCGCTTCATGGAGCGGGCGGGAGCGGGAGTCGCATGGCCGAGCGCATGGCCGACTGCGCCGAGCGCAACGGCTGGGTCCTCGTCGCCCCGAGCCTGGCCTACCGCGACTACATGGACCCCGAGCAGGTCCGACTCGACGATCAAGAGGATCTGCCGCGCCTGCGCGAGCTGTTGGCAAGCGTGCGCCAGCGCCTGTCGGGGATGCACCTGGCCGCCGACACTTTCGTCTACGGGTTCTCGCGCGGCGGCCAGCTGGCCCACCGGTTCGCGCTGTTCTACCCCGATGAGGTCGCCGGCGTGGCGGTCGTGGCGGCCGGCAGCTACACCGTGCCCCTGGCCGCCGCCGGGGGTTGGGATGGGCCCCGGCCGCTGGTGTTCCCGTACGGTGTCTCGGACCTCGAGCGGTACTCCGGCCACCGGTTCGACCCGCGGGCGCTGGCGGGCAAGCCGTTCTGGATTGGGGTGGGGGCCGGCGATACGGTGGCCGCTCAGGTGCCTCGCGGCTGGGATCCCTACCTCGGGCGGACGCGCCTGGAGCGGGCGACGCGCTTCTCCGAGGTGCTCCAGTCAATGGGCGCGGCCGTCTCGCTCAACGTGTTCACCGGCACTGGCCACGACGAGACGGCGATCATGCGAACGCGCGCGTGCGCTTTCCTGACAGACGTCACGCCCGTTCGCCAGCGGTGACGGCCGCTCCGCGCGGTGGCGGGGTAGCGGCGGCGGCGGCCGGCGAGTATCTTCTATCCTCACAGTGCGAGCGGCGGCGCTGTGGCCGTTGTCCCCGCCAAAGGTGACGTGTGAACGAGACTGCCCGCGAGCCAATCTCGGTCGAGCGCTTCCTGCTGGAAGCGGCGCAGCTCCACCAGACGTGGATCCGCCGCTTCGACACGCAGCACAAGCGGCGCCCGCGGCCACCCGACGTCGAGATCGAGCGCCTCCGGCTCGTGCGTCGGCTGCAGCTCGTCCAGCGGCTGCAGGCCGAAGAGCTGACGCGCGATGCCTTGCCGACGCGCATACGGCAGCTGCTGGAGCAGCCGCACGAGGCGCGCCTGGTGGACAACGACGAGGCATTTCTGCAGGCCCTGGTGCACACGTGGGGGGCGGCCCAGATGCCGCAGGCAGCAACCCTGGCCGCCGGCGCCAACCCGCCGAAACCCTCCGGGACGGTCGAGTTTCGCTGGTGACGAGCTGTCAGCTATCAGCTCGCTGCTGATAGCTGACAGCTGATAGCTGACAGCTGGCTTACCACCTCCGTGCCGACCGCCGAGTGGCCTAGCTCCGCGTACGGGGCTCGGTCCGGGCCGTGGTAGTCGCTGCCGCCGGTGCGGATCAGGCCGCGCTCTCCCGCCCAGGCGGCGAGCTGCTCCGCGATCGCTGGCGTGGCGTCCGGGTAGCGGCACTCGACAGCCGCCAGCCCGGACTGGACCAGGCGGTCGAGCAGCCCCGGCAGAGTGGCCAGCCGCTCCGCCCAGTCCGCCTCCTGGCCGAAGACGGGGTGGGCCAGGCTCGCCACGCCGCCTGCTCCGCGGATGGCCGCGATGGTGGCCGCCGCGCCTGGACCCGGCCGCTCCACCGCGGCCGGTCGCCCGCTGCCGAGGAACCGCTCGAACGCCTCGCCCACGGTGGCCACGTACCCGGCCTCCACCATGGCCCGCGCGATGTGCGGGCGGGTCACCACGGCGCCCGCGGCCAGCTCCGCGACCCGCGCCGCGCTCACTGGCAGGCCCAGCTGCCGCAGCCGGGCCAGAGTCGCGTCGGCCATGCTCCGCCGTTCCTGCTGGAGTCCGTGGAGGTACGCCAGCAGCCCGGGCGCCGCGGGCGCGACGAACAGCCCGAGCATGTGGTGCTCGGCTGTGCGCCCGCTGGCGGCGTCCACGTCCCGAAAGGAGAGCTCGACGCCAGGGACCAGCGTCATGCCAAGCCGCGCTGCCTCGGCCGCGGCCTCCGCGATCCCAGCGACTGAGTCGTGGTCCGTCAACGCCAGCGCCTTCAGGCCGGCGGCGTGGGCGGCGGCCACCAGCGCGCCCGGCCCGAGCAGCCCATCGCTCCGGGACGTGTGGGTGTGCAGGTCGGTCAGCATCAGCAGTCAGTCCGCTTCGGCGCGCCGACAAGCTGGATGTCGTCGACGAACCACAACCCCGTCGGCAGCTGGCGCATGGTATACGTCTGCTCGCTCTCTTCCCGCACGCAGCGGGTCGGTTTGTTCGTCGCGTCGACCTCGTCGTACACCCACACCTCGTGCGTTCGGACCTCCGTCAGGCCGTTGCTCGTCGGCGTGGTCGACAGGATCGTGATCTCGGGGGGCGAGCTGCCGCCAAGGTGCATAGCCCCCGAGATCAGGTGCTCCGCCTCCGGGCGCTCGACGTCCAGCGCCGACGGTCCGAACGCGTCGCCAAGAGCCTTCAGGCGCGCCTCGGTCGGCCCCTTGTAGGCATCGTAGACGAGCGCGAGCGACCGCCTGAGCTGCGCGCTCGGTTGGTTCGCCTCGGCGATGGCGGTCACGCTGGCGACAGCCTGGACCAGCGCGGTCAGCGACGCCTGGACCTCCACGAGCTGCGCCTCGGCGGCGTCGGCGCGCGCTTCGGCGGCACGTCGGCCCGCCTCCTGTCCGCGCAGGAAGACCGTCGCCGCCCCGAAGACTGCCAGGATAATGAGCGCGACCAGCCAGGGAAGGATGCGCCAGACCAAGCTCGGCTCGGCCGCCGGGTTACGCATGCGGGTACATGCGGCAATAGTGGCCGATCCCGGTGTCCGCCGTGCAACCTCTGGTGCGACGCGCTTGCGTCAGTCGTCTGGCGATGGAGGCCTACGTGGCACACACACTTGTCACCCGTACGGGGACGGTCGGCACGGCCGCACGCGCGGCCGGCCTGGCCGCCTGCTGGTTCTCCCTGTGGCTGCTTGCCGGCGCCCACGCTGCCCACGCTGGGCGCTTCGGGCCGCCCTGGCAGGCGCGGGTGAGCGTCGAGGGGACGACCGTCTACACGGCACCCGACCGCGGCTCGGCGCCCGTAGGGCCTCTGGTGCGGGGATCCCTGGTGGTGGTACAGGGTGAGGCCAAGGGTGCCGACGGCACCGACTGGAGCCAGATCGCCGCAGGGTTTGTCCCGTCGAGCGACGTCGCCGAAGACACGACCCCGTGGGTGGCCGAGGTCCTCGTTCCCAGCGTGTCCGTGTACGCGCTGCCCGATGCCAAGAGCGCCGTCCGTCGTACCGCGACGGCGGGCATGCTGCTGCGCGTCACTGGGGCGGCGCACGGCGTCGGGGGCGACGGCGGCACCTGGTGGGCGACGACCGAGGGCTACGTTGGTCTGGACACGCTTGCCGAGGGGACGAGCGACTGGGCCAGGCAGTGGACGCTGCCGAGCCCGGACGAGGCGCCCCAGGGCTGGTGGGGGGCAATCGCCTCGCGCGCCAACGTCCGTGTCATGGGCACGACTGACGCGCCGGCCGTCGGCGCTCTGGTACCTGGCGACCGCGTCAAGGTGCTCGACGAGGTTGCCGGCCAGGCTGTGGCCGGCAACGACGTCTGGTACCGCATCGACGGCGGCCGCTACGCGGGTGGCTTCGTGCACAGCTCGCTCGTGCGGCGCCTGCCGGACCCCAGGCCAAACGCGACGGCACCGCCCGCGGGCACCCGCCCTGGCCCGTGGATCGTCGTCGACCGCTCGGCGTCGAGCTTGACGTTCGTCGCCGATGATGGCCAGCCGCGCTTCACCACGTACGTGAGCCTCGGCCGGGCCGGGGTCACCACGCCGACCGGCGAGTACTCGACCATGGGCAAGTACCGAGCCGACGAGATGACCAGCGCCAGCGTCACGGACGCCGACCACGAGTACGACCTGCCCAACGTCCCGTTCACGCAGTACTACCGGGATGGCGGCTACGCCATCCACGGGACGTACTGGCACGACCACTTTGGCGCGGTCGAGAGCCAGGGGTGCATCAACGTGACGTGGACGGACGGCGCGTACCTGTTCGGCCTGACGGAGCCCGCCGTGCGTGCCGACGTCAATGCGCGCTGGTCCAACGAGGGCCTGCCGGCGACGCCCGTCGTGATCCTGGACTGAGCTAATCGCGTAGCGCGAACAAAGGCAAGCGCCTGCGCAGGTGGAGCTCAGATGCGTTCGTCGGACGTAGCCGCCAGAGCACGCGCCGCCGCGTCGAGCACCTGGCCGGCCGGTTCGCGCGACACGAGCGCGGCTAGGCCGTCGAGGTGGGTCTCCGTGGCGTTGACGATGGCCAGCGATCCGCCGGCCGCCAGAGTCAGGCGCGGTAGGCCGGCCGCCGGGTAGACGACGAGCGAGGAGCCCACGATCAGGCACAGCCGGGCGCGCCGCAGCAGCCCTTCGGCGGTGGCGACAGCGTCCGGTGGCAGCGGCTGCCCGAAGGAGATGGTCGTCGCCTTGAGGATGCCACCGCAGACGAGGCACGGCGGAACGGCCTCGCCGTTGAGGATCCGCGCCTGGACGGACGGCCGGTCGTAGAGCGCACCGCACGCCAGGCACTGCACGCGGTGGGCGCTCCCGTGGAGCTCCACCACGGCCGCGTCTGGGAGTCCGGCGCGCTGGTGGAGCCCGTCGATGTTCTGGGTCACCACGCCGGCTACCAGGCCGCCGCGCCACCAGGCGGCGATGGCACGATGCGCTGGGTTAGGTGCTGCCGCAACGATGGCGCCGTAGGTGTGGAGGCCGCGCCGCCAAGACTCCTCGCGCATGGTGGCGTCGGCCATGAAGTCGCGGTAGCCGATGGGGGCGTAGCGGGTCCAGAAGCCGCCAGGGCTGCGGAAGTCGGGGATGCCCGATTCGGTGCTGACGCCGGCGCCAGTGAAGACGACGGTGCCCCCGGCGCCAGCCGCGCGCACCAGCGCCGCGAGCCGGGCCGCGTCGGTCGGCGGCACGCGCTAGAGCGGCGGGGCGGGCATGGGCGGCAGCTGGCGCTCGCACCACTCCGCCACGGCCAGCAGGCCCGGGTCCTGCCCCGGGGCACCGACAATCTGCACGGCGAGGGGTAGGGCGTCGCTCGCCAGGACGCCGCTCGGCAGGCTGACCGCTGGGAAGCCCACCAGGGTGAACGGCGCCTGAAGCGAGGGGTCGCCTGTCGTCGCGGCCATGGGCGCCACGTCGGACGCCGTGGGCAGCAGGAGCGCGTCCACCGACTCGACGGCGCGCAGCAGGTCGCGGCGGATGTCGCGCCGCAGGCGCTGGGCGTGCAGGTAGGCGGCGCCGGGCAGGAGACGGCCGACCTCGACGTAGGCGCGCAGACGGGGTGCGTGCGCTCCGGGGTACTGCTCCAGCAGCTGCCAGTGGATGGCCGCGGCCTCGGTCTGCATCACCACGTGGTGCACGGCCAGGATCACGTCGAGGTCGTGCTCGAGTGTGACGTCCACCACGGTGGCGCCGGCGGCGGCAAACGTCCGGGCAACCTCCCGCACGTGGTCGGCTACCCGAAGTTGCGCCCGCTCCACCGCGGGGGTGAGCAGCCCCAGGCGCGGCGGCACGCTGACGCTGGCGGCGGGCCGCGGGCTGGGGTTCTCGGCGACCTCCAGGAACAGGCGGCAATCGGCCACGGCACGCGCCAGGATGCCAACGTGGTCAAGAGTCCAGGCCAGCGGCAGGACGCCCTGCTTGCTCACCCGCCCGTAGCTGGGCTTGAAGCCGACCACGCCGTTGTAGGCCGCCGGCCGCAGGACCGAGCCCGCCGTCTGGCTGCCGAGGGCCAGGGGCACCTCGCGGGCGGCCACCCCGGCCGCCGAGCCACTGCTCGACCCACCCGGCGTCCGCTCGGCCGACCACGGGTTCCGCGTCCTGGGCGGGTCCGCCTGGGCGAACTGGGTTGTGACCGTCTTGCCGAGCAGCACGGCGCCGGCCCGTTTGAAGCGGGCCACCGGCGCCGCGTCGGCCGTCGGGATGCGCCTGTCGTAGGGCACGAAGCCGGCCGCGGTCCGCAGGCCGGCTGTGTCGAAGATGTCCTTCACTCCAAACGGGACGCCGTGCAGGGGGCCGAGCGTCGCGCCCGACCCGGCCGCCAGGGCCGCCTCAGCGCCGCGGGCGGCGCGCAGCGCCCCGTCGGCATCGAGCGTCTCCCAGGCCAGCACGCGCCCATCCACCGCGCGACCGCGCGCCAGCAACGCCTCGACCAGCTCCACGGGCGAGACTGTCCGCTCGCGGACCAGCCTGGCCGCCTGGGTCGCTGTGAGATCGTAGAGCGTGGCCGACAGGGTCATAAGAAGTCGGGCTCGGCGTCGAGCGGATCCAGCGGCTCGGCCATGACGCGCCACAGCGCCGTCGCCGCGGCCTCGAGGGTCGCGTGCACGATGCTGCTGCTGGCGCGCTCCTCGCCGTAGACGTCGAGCGCGGCGCGGCGAAGCTCGTCCAGAGCGGCGACGCGGGCCGGGTTGTGCGTTTGGTCGTCCATCCCCGTCGGCTCCGACAATCCTACTCCGTGAGCGTCCTCAGGCGGTCGCGGGCGATGGCCAGCATCTCGCGGATCGCCGTGTCCAGCTCCTGCTGGCGCGGGTTGGCCAGCCGCTCGCGCATGACCTCCACGATCGCCGACTTCGGCCGCCGGTTCACGAAGACCACGAAGCGGAAGCCGAAGCGCGACTCGTAGGCCTGGTTCAGCTCGGCCAGGCGGGCGTAGGTCTCCGCGACCTCTTCGGCCGCTAGCGCCCCCTCCGTCTCGTACCCCTGCTCACGAAATGACAGGGTCGACGTGCGCCGCAGGACGCCGGCGTCCTCGCCGATGCGTGGGTGGGCATTGACAGTCGCCACCCGCTGCGCCTCCGGGAGAGATGCCAGCAGCGCTTCGGCTCGGTCCAGGAGCTCGGCGTAGGAGCGGAACGGCCGCTCCCGGTACAGGGCGTCGGCGAGCGGCCCGGCCGTCTCGACGAGGGGCCGGAGCTCCGCGGCGAACGCCTCGGGTGGAAGAGAGCTCAGCTCGTGGACGGGCCGCAGCCTGGGTCCGGTCAGCATGTGCCTCCAGCGTACCGGGTACTGGTGGCTGTCCGGTCGTTTTCGACCGTTCGCTGCCGACACTGACACAATAGCGGCACATGCCGTCAACTGGACCAACGACGTCGCGGCCGCCGGCCGACAGCGCGGCTGCCCTGCTCCAGCAGGAGGAGGCGTGGGCGCGGCGGGCCCTGCGTCGCGCCTCCCTCTCGTGGTGGAACGCCAGCATCTCGGGTAAACCCAGCGACTACCAGCGGATGGAAGCTGCCGACCGCGCCGTCAATCGCCACTACGCGCGCCCCGGCCCATTCCGCCGTCTCTCGGCCCTGGTCCGCGTCCAGGCGCTCGACCAGATCACGCGGCGGCGCCTCGAGCGTCTGCGCCAGGCCTACCAGGGCAAACAGGCGCCGCTGGCGCTGCTCGACCGCATCACGAGCGCCGAGGCCGCCATCCAACAGGAGTACAGCACCTTCCGCAGCCAGGTGCACGGGCAGACTCGGACTGACAACGAGCTGGAAGACATCCTGCGCACCAGCGCCGACAGTGGTGAGGTACGGGCTGCCTGGGAGGCGCGCAAGCAGATCGGTGGCGTGGTTGCCGACGAGCTGCGGGCGCTGGCCGAGCTGCGCAACGAGGCGGCCCGGGCCAACGGCTTCGCCGACTACTGGCACCAACAGCTCTCGCTGGACGAGCTGGACCCTGATCGCCTGGTCCAGACGCTGGACGAGGTGGACCGGGCCACTGAGGCGCCGTTCCTGGCGATGAAGGCCGACCTGGACCGGCAGCTGGCGGAGCGATTCGGTATCGCCGTCGCCGCGCTGCGCCCCTGGCACTACGGCGACCCGTTCTTCCAGGAGACGCCCGAGGTGTTCGCGCCGCCGGCCGATCCGCTCTACGCGGGCAAGGACGTCGTGGCGCTGGCCGCCGAGACGTACCGGCAGCTCGGCTTCCCCGGCATCGACGCGATCCTGGCGCGCAGTGACCTCTACCCGCGGCCAGGCAAGAACCAGCACGCCTACGCCGTGGACATCGACCGCAAAGGCGACGTCCGCACCTTCCTGAACGTGCTGCCCAACGCCCGCTGGATGGGCACCCTGCTCCACGAGCTCGGGCACACCATCTACCAGGACGGGATCGACCGCGTCAGCCTGGCCTGGGACCTGCGCGACGATCCCCAGGGCTTCTTGAACGAGGGCTTCGCCATGTTCTGCGAGGGCCCGACGCTGGACCCGGCCTGGCTGACGAGCATGGTCGGCCTGTCGGACGACGAGGCGCGGAGCCTCGCGCCCGGGCTGCGAGCGCAGCAGACGTCGGCCCTCCTGGCCTTCCTACGCTGGTGTTTGACCATCGTGAGCTTCGAACGCGCCTTCTACGCCGACCCGCGCCAGGATCTGAACACGCTGTGGTGGGACCTGGAGACGCGCTACCAGCGGGTGCCGCGCCCGGAAGGTCGCGACGCGCCGGACTGGGCGGCGAAGATCCACGTGGCCACGGCGCCCGTCTACTACCACAAGTACCTGTACGGACGGCTGTTCGCGGCCCAGCTGGAGCGGGACATCCAGCGCCGCTTCGGCGGCTGGTGGCAGGGGCGTCCCGCCTCGGGAGGCTACGTCGCGACGGAGCTGTTCGCGCCCGGCGCGGCCTTGCCCTGGCCCGAGCTGGTGGCCCGCTCGACGGGCCAGCCGCTGGCGACCGCTGCGCTCGAGGCGGCCATCGCCTGGCCCGTGCGGGCGTGAGCGCCGTACCCTTAGGCTCGCCGTGACCGCCCCGCCGGCTCGCCCGTCGATAACCGCCTTCTTCCTCTGCTACAACGACGCCGGGACCATCCCGAGCATGGTCATCGTGGCCGATCGGACGCTGCGCGCGCTGACCGACGACTACGAGATCGTCGTCGGCAACGACGCCAGTACCGACCGCTCCGCCGACGTCCTCGCCGAGCTCCAGGCGCTGTACCCGCGCCTGCGGGTGCTGAACCACCGGAAGAATCGCGGCTACGGTGGCAACTTGCGCTCCGGGTTCGCGGCCGCCATCAAGGACCTCGTCTTCTACACGGACGGCGATGGGCAGTACGACCCGGCCGAGCTCACGGTGCTGTACCAGCACCTGGGACCGGACGTCGACGTCGTCCAGGGCTGGAAGATTCAGCGCCACGACCCGCTGCACCGCATCATCGTCGGCAAGGTGTACCACTCGGTCGTGCGGCTCTGGTTCGGCCTGCACCTGCGCGACGTGGACTGCGATTTTCGGCTGCTCCGGCGCCACGTCCTCGAGAGCTTCCCGCTCGAGAGCGACACGGGCTGCGTCACCGTGGAGCTCATGACCCGCATCGAGATGGGCGGCTTCAACCTCGTCGAGGTCCCCGTCCACCACTACCACCGCGCCCACGGCCAGAGCCAGTTCTTCAATGTCCGGCGGGTGGCCGCCACGCTCGCGCAGCTGTTCGAGCTGTGGGTACACCTGCGTCTGCGTGTCCGGCTGCGGTCGCGGCGGCGCGAGCTGCTCCCGGCAACGCCACCCCGAGCCGCGGACTGATCGTGTGACCCAGCCGTTACCCGCCGACGGGCACGACCGCCCGGCCTGCTACGCCGGCAAACGCGCCATGGTCACCGGCGGCCTCGGCTTCATCGGCGCGAACCTGGCGATTCGACTGCTGGAGCTCGGAGCCGAGGTGCTCGTGGTCGACGCCGAGCTGCCCGATACCGGGGCCAACCGCTACAACATCGCCCCGATTCAGGATCACCCGCGCCTCTCGGTGCGCCGAATCGATATCCGCGACATCCTGGCCGTCGAGCGGCTCATCCCCGACCAGGACGTCATCTTCAACCTGGCCGGACAGGTGAGCCACATCGACTCGATGCGCGACCCGTTCACGGACCTGGAGATCAACTGCCGCAGCCAGCTGGCCCTGCTCGAGGCCTGCCGCCACCGCGCTGCCAGTGTCAAGCTCGTCTTCGCCAGCACCCGCCAGGTGTACGGCCGCACGAGCGAGGAGCTGCTGCCCGTGGACGAGCGCCAGCCGCCGAACCCGGTGGACGTCAACGGGATCAACAAGCTGGCGGGCGAGCGCTACCACATCCTCTACAACAACGTGTACAACCTGCGCGCCAGCGTCCTCCGCCTGACGAACACCTACGGGCCCCGCATGCTGGTGAAGCACAACCGCCAGACCGCCCTCGGCTGGCTGCTGCGACAGGCGATGGACGGCGACGAGATCACCGTGTTCGGGGACGGGTCCCAGCTGCGCGACTACACGTACGTCGACGACGCGGTCGACGCGTTCCTCCTGGCTGGCGCCAACGACGCGGCCAACGGCCAGGTGTTCAACGTGGGCGGGATCCGGCCGATGAGCTTGCGCGCCACGACCGAGCTGCTCATCGACGTGGCCGGCGCCGGCAGCTACCGACTGGTGCCATTCCCCGACGAGCTCAGCCGCATCCAGATCGGCTCCGTGTACGTCGACGACGCGAAGATCCGCCGGGTCCTGGGTTGGACACCGACGGTGGGGATGCGCGAGGGTCTGGAGCGGACTGTCGCCTACTACCGGCAGCACCGCTCCGAGTACTGGACGTCGGATTCAGCCGAGTCGCCGCCCGCATGACGGCCGGCACGGCTCCGCCCAGTCCGGTGGCCGCGGGTGGGCAGCCCACCGTCCCGCTGAACGCGCTCGCGCCAGGAGTCGCGGCCATCCGCGGCGAGCTGGACGCCGCCATCGCGCGCGTCCTTGACTCGGGGTGGTTTCTCCTCGGCCCGGAGACGGCCGGGTTCGAGGCCGAGTTCGCCGCCTATCACGGCCCCGCGCTCGGGACCGTGACCGTCGGCACGGGCACAGACGCTCTGCGCATCTCGCTCCAGGCGCTGGGCGTCGGGCCAGGCGACGACGTGCTGGTCGTCGCCAACGCCGGTGTGCCGCCGGTGGCGGCGGTTGTGGCGGCTGGCGCCCGCCCGGTGTTCTGCGACGTGCACCCGACGACGCACACGCTCGACCCCGAGGAGATCGACCGCCGCGCCACTCCCAGGACGCGAGCCGCGCTGGTGGTCCACCTGTACGGCCGGCCGGCGCCGATGGCGGCCATCATGGAGCGGGCGCGAGCACGCGGGCTCGTCGTCCTGGAGGACTGCGCCCAGGCGCACGGGGCGGTCTGCGACGGCGGGCTCGTCGGCACGTTCGGCGACGCCGCGGCGTTCAGCTTCTACCCGACGAAGAATCTGGGCGCGCTCGGCGACGGTGGCGCCATCCTGAGCGCGGACCCGGCCGTGCTCGAGCGCGCCCGCCGGTTGCGCCAGTACGGCTGGCGCACGAAGTACCTGAGCGAGGTGCACAGCACGGTCAGCCGTTTGGACGAGCTCCAGGCCGCCGTCCTGCGGGTCAAGCTGGCGCACCTGGACGCCTGGAACCGGGCCCGCGCCGGGTTGGCGGACCGCTACCGTGCCCGTCTCGCCGACGCGCCCGACGTCGTCCTGCCCTCGGCGCCGGCGGGCGACCGACACGTGTACCACCTGTTCGTCGTGCGCGTACCCCGGCGAGACTCCGTGCGTGCCCACCTGGCCGAGCGCGGCGTTGGCACGGACGTCCACTATCCTCTGCCCGCCCATCTCCAGACGCCGTACCAGGGGTACGGCGCTGGCCCCGGCTCCCTGCCGCGCACCGAGCGGCTGGCCGGCGAGGTGCTGAGCCTGCCGATGTACCCCGAGCTGCCCCCCGAGGATGTTGACTACGTGGCACAACAGCTCCGCAATGCGCAAGGGCAAGGGAGTTCAGCCGCCCGGCGGCATGGAGGCTGAGCAGTACGCGGTGATGGCGCGGCGCGAGGAGCGCCACTGGTGGTACGCGGGTATGCGCCATAGCGCCCTTGCGCTTCTCGCCACCGGCCTGCCGGGCGGGCAGCCCCTCGACATACTGGACGCCGGCTGCGGAACGGGCGGCACGACCGTCGAGCTGCGCCGGTTCGGCCGCGTCTTCGGCGTCGACCTCGCTGAGGAGGCGCTGCGGCCCGCGGCTGGCCGCGGCCTGGCCGGCTGCCTGGCGCGGGGCACCATCGAGCGCCTCCCGTTCGGCTCAGCCACGGTCGACGTCGTCACCAGCTTTGAAGTCGTCTACCACCTGGCTGTCGGCGACGACCGGCGCGCTCTCGCGGAGCTGCGCCGCGTGCTCCGGCCCGGCGGCGTGCTTCTGTTGCGTGTGCCCGCCCACGATTGGCTGCGCGGCGAGCACGATCGCCTGGTCCACACGCGGCACCGCTACGGGCGCCACGAGGTCGCGGCCAAGCTGGCCGAGGCGGGCTTCACGGTCGAGCGCCTCAGCTGGGCCAACAGCCTGCTCTTCCTGCCCGCCGCCGCCAAGCGGCTGCTGGAGCGCTGGCCGGGCTCCCGGGCCGACGCTGCCTCGCCGCCGACTGGCGAACCTGACCTCTGGCAGCCGCCCGGTCCGGTGAACGCCCTGTTGCAGGGCATCGTCGGCGCCGAGGCGGTGGCCCTGTCGCGGAGCATCCCGCTGCCCTGGGGGTTGTCGCTGGTCGCCCTGGCGCGTGCTCGATGATCCTGAGCGCGTAGCGCGAACAAAGGTAAGAGCCTCAGCAGGTGGAGCTCAGATGATCGGGAACAAGCAAGACGTATGACCACCTGCTTAGATCAGCTGCGAGCGTGGCGGCTGCGACCGCGCCGCGACGTCCCGCGCCGCCCGGCGCCGACCCCGCCCGAGCCCCCCGTGGCGCGCCGGGTGGACGTCGGGGCCCTGCTGGTGCTCGCGCTGGGCACGCTGCTGCTGCACCGCGACGGGCTGGTAGGTGGGCCCGCCTTTTACGAACGCGACACCCAGCTGTTCTACTTCCCGCTCGCGGACTGGGTCAGTCGGCAGCTCCACGCTGGCGTGTACCCGCTGTGGCTGCCGGACATCTTTACCGGCTACCCGATCCAGGCCGATGGCGAGATGGGCCTGCTGTACCTGCCACAGCTCCTGTTGCTGGCGCTCCTACCCGCCACGACTGCGCTGGTCTGGCTGCGGGTAGTGCACGGGTTTGTCGCCGGTCTGTTCGCCTACGCCTTCTTTCGTACTTTGCGCCTGCGGCCGGTCGCGTCCCTCGGCGGCGCTCTCGTCTTCGCCTTCGGCAGCTTCCTCACGGCCCAGATGCACCACGAGAACGTCGTCAGGTCGGCCGTCTGGCTCCCGCTCGTCCTCAGCTGCGTCGAGCGCGCCCTGCGCCAGATTCGTCTGCCGCGCTGTCTGGCGTGGCTGGCCCTCGCCGCCCTGGCGTTCGCCCAGGCAGCACTGGGTGTGCACGTCCAGCCGGTCCTGATGCTCGCCTTGGCCGTCGGCGGCTACGCGCTGTTCCGCATCGCCCTGGGCCCGCGCCCGTGGCACAGCGCCCTCGCCCGAGAGCCGCGCGCCAGTCGCCGGACGCTCGCCATGCTGGGCCTCGCCGTTGGCGGGCCAGTCCTCGGGGGCCTCGCCGTGGCCGCGGCCCAGTGGCTGCCGCTCGGCGAATGGGCGCTGGCGTCGTTCCGCCGCGGCGGCGTCGAGTACGAGTTCGCCAGCGCTTTCGGGCTGGCCCCCGAGAACCTGGCCACGATCGTCTTCCCATTCTTCTTCCGCCTGCCCGATCGCGCTACCTGGTGGTCGCTCTGGCAGCAGTGGGAGACGGAGCTGTACGTCGGCATCCCGACCCTGGCGCTGGGCATCGTCGGCATCGCCTTCTCGCGCCGGCGGGAGGTACTGTTCTTCCTGCTCCTTGGGGCGTTGTCCCTGTGGGTCGGCATGGCGCACTACGCGCCGGTGACCAACCTGCACCAGCTGCTCTGGTCGCTGCCCGGCTTCTCGTTTCTGCGGGCGCCTGGGCGGTTCAGCTACCTGGTGGTGTTCTCGTGCGCCGGGCTGGCGGCGCTAGGGCTGCACGCACTCGGCGAGCGGCGTCTGTGGGGCGGACATCGACTGGCTATCGCTCTGCTGGGGGCGCTGCCCCCGGTGGCCTGCCTGGCCGCCCTGCTCGCCATCCTGCCGGCCTGGCGGGACTGGCTGCTGGCCGACCCGGCACGCGGACGGTCGTTCATGGATGCAACCTACCTGGCTACGCGCGCCCAGTACCCTATCGACCCGGGGGTGGCCTACGCGGGCCTGGTCGCGTCGCTGGACCTCGGCAACCCGAAGACGGCGTGGAGCCTCGTGCTCCTCGGCCTGACCGCGGCCCTGTTCGTCGTCTGGCTCGGGCTCGGTCCGGGGCGCGCGGCCGTTGGCCAGACGCTCTTTGTCGGCCTCCTGGGGCTTGACCTCCTCGTATTCGCGGCCGACTTCCACCCGGCCGCGCCGCTGGCGAGCCTGGCGCCGACCCGCCCGGCCGGCGTCGCGGCGGGCGACAGGGTGTTCTTGCGCGACCCGACGTCGCTGCCAGACCTGGCGCCGGACAGTCTCGTCGCGGCCGGCGTGGGCTCTGTTGGCGGGTACAGCTCGCTGCCGTCGCAGCGGCACGTGGAGCTGTACGACCTGACGCAGGAGCAGCCGTCCCTCATCGACCTCTGGAGCGCTGGCGAGGTCGTCGAGGCGAGCCACCCGCCCGACGAGGCGGAGGCTGGCGGGGTCCGGTTTCGCGGCCAGCATCCGCTCGCCTCGGTGACCGCGGCGGCCGCGACGGCGCTGTTCCGCGCGCCGCCTGAGCTGGGCCCCGTGTTGGCCGTGCGGCTCGTCGGCAGCCTGAGCTACGCCTTCGACGTGCCACAGGGGACCGACGTCGCCAGCATCATCGTGACCGATCGCCAGGGACGGACCACCACGCTGCCGCTGCGCGCCGGCGTCGAGCTTGCCGAGCGGGCTATCGACCGACCCAGCTTGCAGGCGCTCCTCGGGCACGGGAAGCCGCCAGGGCCGACCGCGCTCGACTTCGAGGAGACGACGCCGGAGGGCGAGGACTACCAGGCCCATCTCTACCAGGCGGAGCTGCCGCTGCCAGGCGGGCCCAGCTCGCTGGTGACGGTGGCCGTGCGGGCCAACCACCCGCCGGTCGCGACCGGGGTGAACGGCCTGGGGCTGGTGAGCGCCGACGGCACGGTCGCCTCGCTGAGCCTGGCCGATCGGGACGGGTTCCGTCTGGTGCAGGACGACGGCGGCCGTCGGCTGCTGGCCACCACCGCCCTGCCCCGGGCATACGTGGTCGACCGCGAGAGCGCCCTGTCGCCGGGCAGCGCGCCCAACGTCCCGCCGGTGCTCATCGTGGCGGGTGATGGCTTCGATCCGCGCCGGAACGTGCTCGTCGAAGGCGACCGCTCACTGGCGGCGGGCCCGGGCGCCGCGGCTGCTCCCGCGGAGCCGCGCCCGGCCCTGCTGGAGCGCCTCGGCCCCAACGGGCTCCGCGTCACCGCCGAGGCGGACCGGCCGTCCTACCTCGTGGTCACCGAGTTCTACCATCGTGGCTGGGCCGCCTGGGTCGACGGCGCGCCGGCGCCGGTCTACATCGCCAACGCGCTGTTCCGGGCCGTCCCTCTGGAGCCCGGACGACACGTGGTCGAGATGCGGTTCCAGCCGCTGTCCCTGCTGGTCGGAGCCGGAGTTTCGGCAGTCTCGCTGGCGGCCGCGGTCGGCGTGGCCTTCTGGGGTTTCACCAGGCGGCGCTACGGGGGATGAAAAAGGGCAGGCGTGTTTGAATAGGGGTGACACCCCGTTTAGCATTACGTCTCCTTGCATCGCGGGCTCTCGGCGCTTTAGCGGCGCAGCACTCCTACAATCGTGAGCTGGTGGATCTCGGACTGTCCGGCAAGGTCGCGCTGGTCACGGGCGCATCGAGCGGCATCGGCGCGGCGACGGCCAGCTTGCTGGCGGCCGAGGGGGCGGACGTCGTCGTCAGCTACTCGGGCAATGCCGCCGGCGCGGAGCGGACGGCGGCCGAGGTCCGCTCGCACGGGCGGCAGGCGACGCTTTTAGGGATGGATGTCGGCGACCCGGCGGCGGTCTCGGGCGCTGTCGCCGCGCTGGGTCACCAGGTGTCTGGGCTCGACGTGGTGGTCCTGTGCGCCGGCCTGAACGTGGTCACGCCGTTCGCGCAGCTCACGCCTGTCGAGTGGGAGCAGGTTGTCCGGGTCAACCTGAATGGCACGTTCTACGTCTTGCACGCGCTCGTGCCGTTGTTGCGCGACCACGCGGCGCTGGTCACCGTCGCCAGTGTGGCGGCCCATACGGGCGCTCCCCACCACGCCCACTACGCGGCAGCCAAGGCCGGGGTGGTCGGCCTGACCAAGAGCGCGGCGCGGGCGCTGGCGCCGCGGATACGCGTCAACTGCGTGGCGCCGGGGCTGACGCTCACGCCCATGGGCGAGCTGACGCTGGCGGGCTTGGCGGAGGGGTACGCCGAGAGCAAGCTGCTGGCGGGCCGCGCCGCGACGCCTGACGAAATTGCGCGCTGCATCGTGTTTCTGGCGAGTCCAGCAGCGGCTTTCGTGTACGGAGCATGCCTCGACGTGAACGGCGGACGGGACCTGCGGTAAGCGTCAGGGGAGGTGGCGCCCCATGCCAGGCAGTCGCGGAACGCCAGACCTGTCGCGCCTCTTCCTCTTGACATGTGGCTTGGCGGGCGTTCGTCAACGACCTTTTCGGCACCGCCCTACCCGGCCTCACCCCGCCGCTCCCCCACTTTTTCATGCTCTCGCTGTGGGACGGCAGAACCTCGGCGAGCAGGGCGGCCAGGCAGGCCACCGGGGGCAGCGCCCCCAGCAGAGCGATAGCCAGTCGATGTCCGCCCCACAGACGCCGCTCGCCGAGTGCGTGCAGCCCTAGCGCCGCCAGCCCGGCGCACGAGAACACCACCAGGTAGCTGAACCGCCCAGGCGCCCGCAGAAACGAGAAGCCGGGCAGCGACCAGAGCAGCTGGTGCAGGTTGGTCACCGGCGCGTAGTGCGCCATGCCGACCCACAGGGACAACGCCCCAAGGAGCAGGAAGAACAGTACCTCACCGCGAGAGTATGTCAGAGGCACGGCCGCGATCGACATGCCTCGAGCGCTGATCGGCTCCTACTCCACGGCCGCCGCGAGTGGGTCTGATACGACGCGTATTGAATCAGGGGTGAGGACGCCCTCGGCGGCCAGGGCCTGCATTCTGATGACGAGCTCTGCAGACAACACATCGCCCGCGTTGACCAGCACTGCGCCCGTAGTGAACATGATCGGCTGTGGGACCTGCTCACCGGCCTCTCAAGCGCCGATCAGCCCAGGCAGGCGAGCCGTGATGATGGCTTCGGCCTCCGCGACGATCGTGCGTACGACCGCCGCCGCCGGCTCCACCGCGTCGATCAGGCCCGCCACCTGGCCCGCGTACAGGATCGCGCCCTCAGGATCGCCAGCGGCTCGCGCTTGCTGGATGCCCGTCTGGACCGCCACACGCCGCC
>JAABUQ010000211.1_pt1 | contig 130050 bp, 118 predicted proteins | sample 5560001 | NCBI WGS metagenome assembly JAABUQ01 (sample SAMN10711888, study PRJNA513371) | rock metagenome | isolation source: Antarctica rocks | place: Antarctica: Victoria Land, Finger Mt nord | collected 2015-12-18
GTATCGGGAAGACTCTGAGGAGTCATAGAAGCATACCAAATTGCTACCTCATACCGTTTTGTATGCAGTGCTGCCATTAGTCCCCCTCAGCCCAGGCAATCAACAGAGCTTGACAGGTTGACTGATACAACTGCTCAAAGACCACCGCCGTGTCCCAAAACCCTTCTGCATAGGCAACCGTCGCCAATGCAGACGCCGCATCACGAAGCGCAAGACGATCCGCAAGATTCGTCGTAAACCTCAATCTTTCAACCGTGATCATCAAACCATTGACATAATCAGCCAAACCAGGAGACTTGCTCACATGCAGCGCGAAGGCATTCGCATCAGCAACGTAGCGCGCCAATGGTGTTTGTTCAGCCATAGAAAACTCCTTTCCTTGACGGGCGCTAGACCTCTGTGCGATACTACACAGGAGGATAGCGCCATACCCAAACAACGACCTCAACACACCGCTTTTTCGTGGACCAGACGAGAGGCGGTTCTCTTAACGACTACGACGAGCCGCAACCCACGAAAAGAAAATCAAACCACTGACAATAGCCGTCGCAATGACCTCAATATGTGCCATATCCATCTCTCTCACCTCCTTTCAGTCTTCCTCTTTGGGAATAAAGACAAACAGCTCGCCACAGACCAGACACCGAGCTTGAAATTTGTCTGAAGCAACCCGTACCTTGATAGGCTCCTCACACTGACATTGATAGAGCCGGAGCCGACTGCCCTTCTTCTCTTTGAGCACTGGTTGAATTGCTGCATGTGGATAGTACCCAACCTGATCAACATATCCTTGCAACACTGGACGAAGCTCTTTACTCACCACCGTTGCCGTTGGAGGACCAGCAAGCCCAACCTTCTTCGCCGCCTGAGAAAAGACCTTTTTATGTCCGTGAACCGTGCCAAGTGACGCATGCAGCAATTCATGCAACAAGACACCGAGTACCTCAACACTCTCAGACAGACGAGGAGAAATGAAAATTTGTGGGCGTCCATCCTGACACACAGTTGGTGAAAAACATTGACCAATCACGACCCGCTTCCCGTTACCAGCACCACCCGACAACGGCCACCCACAGGAAACCCGAACCGACACAAAGGGTAGACCCTGCTCATTCATATGCTCAAGAAGAAAGGTTGTCGCCTGCTCTAACCATGCCTCTCTTAAATGAGTTGCTTCTTGCTGCATTACTCTCTCCTCAAAGTCAGTGTTTAAACGGGCTACTTACAACCAGAAACTACAATGCTAAATCGTCCAAGACTTCAAGCGCAGTCAACGCATAGACCTCGACCGCAACAAAACCAAACTGAGCATCAAGCGTATAATTGTACTGCTTCACCCAGGACGGAGCAGGCACACATGCATACGATGGATAGCCACACTGCACAAATTGAGATTGAACTTGAAATGTCCCTCCACACACCTCACGGAGCCACATCGAGACAGGATAACAACATGGTGTACAAGTCAGACCTACAAAGTTTTCTGGTTCAAGTGCAAGCAACCATGCACGATAGGCATTGACATCTGCAACAATCTCGCTTGTTGCGCGTTGCTTGACTGACACTAGGTCTACCTCCTTGAATAGAAAGAAACAGAACTCACAAAAGAAATTCATTCAGAGGTTCTAGTGAGTACCTCATCAACTCTTTCTTTGTAGGGGTTCTAATGAGTACCCCGACGACTCCTATTTCTTTTTAGAACCGAATCGCATAAAACTTGATACTTGATACTTGATACATCTCTATTATAACCAACAAAGTTTCAAGTGTCAAGTCTTTTTCATGTAAGTTTCAATATTCACATTTCAAGTCTACAGTGTTATAATATTTACAAGACCACAAATTTCACAGAAAAAGGAGCAAAAAAATGAGCACAGAGTACTACGAACTAGAGGACCTAATACAACTACTTAAAAAATCAAGATCAACCATCATCAGAGAAGCAAACGACGGGAAAATACCATCAGAAGGAGAAAAAAGAAATAGACGTTATCCTAAAGAAGCAATAGATGCATTAGTTTCAATTGAAGAAAGCAAAAGAAATAAGAAAAAAGAGCCTGATCTCATATTCTCTCCCTCATCTCCAAACGATATATGGCAAGAAGTATCTATAGGAAGAGATCTATACGGAGATGACGACATAGTATCGTACAAGACTTTACTAGAATGGAGAGAAATCAATGATGAAATGTTCATGAGCCTAAAATCTAGAAATAAAGTAGTTGGCTATTCATCACTCATGCCCTTAGATGAAAATATAATCATGTCCTTAATAAATGACGAGATCAGAGAGCAAGATATACCATATGATGCTATTAAACAATGGAGTGATCCAGACATTTCAGTCTACGTAGCAAGCGTAACAGTAAATCCAACAAACAGACCAACTATTGATGGAGAAAGAGCGGGAATAATCATTAAAAACACTATAAAATGGGCACTCTCGTTAGATAGACAATCCAGCATAAAGAACTGGTACAGCATAGGAGCAACAAAAGAAGGGCAACATTTATTAGAAACTTTAGGCTTTAGTGAGATCGTGTCACTCTATAAAGGAGAAAGAAAAGGATACCGCCTTAATGACATCAAGAAACCATCTAAACTGATGAATAAAATTATAAGCAGAGCAGAAACTAACAAAGCTTGATAAATCTCAAGTTTCAAGTATTAAGTTTCAAGTTTCATATACAAAGTATAAGTAACAGAATGGCTAACCAAGACACGGATAAAAACTATTCTGGTAAGCCATTCTAAAGCCATAACAAGGTTTATTGACCTACATTAATAAGTACAAACATCATCAAAAACTCACATCAAGAACCCGCCTCTAAAGCCAGTCCACAACACCAAACAAACAGCAAAAGAGTTTTATAACGGACGATTATCATTGGGAGAGAATACCTACTCCTCCAATCTTCCCCAAAAATTATGCAACCTTTTTAGCGATATATCGTAATTGAGGATAGGACGATATATCGCATTGTTGTTAAGGATAGAATACGATATATCGTATTGAAAACTCTCTATAACAATGAAGGAGAAAAACACAATGTTTGGACGTCGATTTGCACGCCGCTTCTATCAAGGCGAAGGTTTCCCCTGGGAGCAGGGTGATGGCCCCCAATTTGGACCTCGTGGCCCTCGTGGAGCATGGGGCCCCGGTTTTGGTCCTGGCTTCGGTCCTAGCTTCGGTCGTGGACCTCGTGGAGCATGGGGAGGTTTTGGCCCCGGCTTCGGTCGTGGACCCTGGGGCGAGGGACAAGGACAAGGCCCCTGGCAGCGCCCGCAGTTCTCGGCAGAGGCACAAGCTCTGCGCAGCACTGCCGGTGAGGTCGCGCGCCTCTTCGCCATCGCTGGCCGCAACGCAATTGGCAATCCTGAGAAGCAGGCCCAACTGCGTGCCTTCCTGGAGAGCTCGCGCAAGGAACTGCTCGACATCATCGGTCAGTCTGATTCCTCTACACACAGCGAGTCTCAATCCGAGCAGGTCTAACCATCTGACATACACTAAAAAAATTAGCAATACCCGTAAAACAGGTATTGCTAATTTTTTATTTAGAGAGCGTCGAATACCTATAACATCTACGTTCTGAGCAGAAGGTAGTATGCAGCTTCGCCGCCTAAAACAGTTATTAGAGATGATTTTCCATTTTTTCATTGTTTATACTTCTTTGTGCAGAGCACAAAGAAGTATAAACAATGAAAAAATGGAAAATCATCTCTAATAAGAAGGGCACGTCGAAGGCGTGCACATGGGCTGGAAAGAGAAGAAAGCAAAGACGATGAGAATCGCTCATATTTTCTCATCATTTCGCTCTTCTTGGGCTTGCCAATCCGCGACTTTTGAAATACCCTGTATGTAGGTAGTCAGCCTTACACGCTTGCTATTATTGTACTTTTCCTGGCTGTGACGTTCAAGTACACAAGATACCTACAAATTACTGTATTTCTTGTATCACCCTCTTAGAAGGAGGCTTTCTTTGCGCCAATCTGCAATCGCCCCCATCGCGTCTAATCCGATCTGGTCTTGGCTACAGAGCACTACACAAGGCGAGCTTTTGATCAAGAATGATCGCATCCGCATCTTCCTGATCTCGTTCACCATGCTTTTCTTTGAACTGCTCTGTATTCGTTGGATACCGTCATACGTGCGCTACCTGAGCTATTTCAATAACTTCATTTTGCTGGCAACGTTCCTGGGGACTGGCCTGGGAATGCTAGCGGCGCGTCGGCCGCGTTTCTGGTTTCCGCCTTTTCCACTTATGGTCCTCTTCCTGACGATCGTTGTTGCCTGGAACCGTTTCGATCTACAGATTAGTTCGACCCAGGTGCTCTACTACGGTGTGGGCGAAACACAGAGTGCGAGCGCGGAAAATTTTATCGTCTTGCCCATCATCTTTGGACTGGTTGCTGCCTGCTTTATTCCGCTTGGCCGTTCCTTTGGCCTGCTCTTCGCCAAAGTTCAACCGCTGACCGCCTATACATTTGATATCATCGGCAGCTTGATCGGTATCACGTGTTTCTCGCTCATCGCCTTCTTCGCCTTCCCGCCGCTGATCTGGTTTATTATTCTAGCCATCGCCGTCGTCTTGCTGAGCACGAAACGGACGCTGTTGGCCGTGGGAGCCGTTTTCCTGATCTGCCTGGTCGTCGCGGGCCAGCTTCAGGCAGGTGCCTACTGGTCGCCTTATTATAGAATTCAGCTTACTCCAACCGGACACAATGGGTATATCGTGAATGTGAACAATTCTGGTCACCAGACGATGATTCCCTGGCAAGATAAAGAGCCGTTCTACCGTCGTCTCTATCAGGTCTTCCCCGGTAGTTCTTTCCATCATGCTCTGATTCTCGGCGCTGGTACTGGCTCGGATGTGTCTACCGCGCTGGCGAATGGCGTACAGGATGTGACTGCGGTGGAGATTGATCCGACGATTCAGAATCTGGGCTATCAGCATAACCCCGATCATCCCTACAGCAATCCACATGTACACATGGTAATTAACGATGGTCGCTCGTTCCTTCAGAATACAACTGAACGCTTCGATCTGATTATATTCGCCCTACCCGATTCGCTGACGCTGACATCGAGCAATACAAGCCTGCGCCTTGAGAGCTTTTTGTTGACACAAGATGCAATTAACGCGGCTCGCTCCAAGCTCTCCCCCAATGGTATGGTGACGTTGTATAACTATTATCGCGAGCCGTGGCTGATGGAGAAGATCGCCAATATGGCCGGGCATGCCTTTAATCAGGAGCCTCTGGTCTCGACCTATGGCGGCTGGGGGCGTGCGGCTGTTATTATGGCGGGGCCGCGCCTGCACGACATTCCTCCCGGTCAGTTCGGTCCCTATCATGAAGATAAGGGACCCACGGACAATACTCGGCTCCGCGTTATCGGTGAGGGCTATTATCCGCTGACCAATATTACGCCGGCGACGGATGATTGGCCGTTCTTGTATCTGCGTGAGCATAGTTTCCCATTGATCTACCTTGCGGGCCTGGCGATGATTGCGATATTCGCCTTTGGAGGGATCTTCTCAATAGCTCCGCGCGGCGTGCTGCGGCGCTTTGACTGGCATATGTTCTTCCTGGGCGTGGCCTTTATGCTGCTTGAGGTGAAGAGCCTGACGACGTTCGCGCTTCTCTTCGGTAGTACCTGGCTGGTGAACTCGCTGGTCTTTTTCGCCATCCTGTGTAGCGTGCTGTTGGCCATTACAGTGAACCGTTGGCTCTCTATTAAGCGCATCATGCCCTTCTACGTGCTGCTCTTCGCCATCTTGATTCTCAATCTCACCCTGCCGCCGGAGACGCTCTTGATCAGCAATCCGGTCGCGCGCTACCTGCTGGCCAGTTTTCTAGCCTTCACACCGGTCTTCCTAGCCAATCTCATCTTCGCCAACTCGTTCCGCGATAGTGAGACGGCCGATATCGCCTTCGCCTCCAACCTGATCGGCATCATGGTCGGCGGCGGCCTGGAGTACCTGAGCATGCTGTTCGGCTACCGCCTCCTGCTCATTCCAGTCATCGTCTTCTACGGCTGCGCCTTACTGCTGAGGCGACGACGTGGCAGCGCACCAGAAGCGGCAGCACCTATCATCGACACTCCGATAGCCGCTACGCCCTCGCCTGCGGCGGGCGATTAAGAACTAAAAACTATGCGCGTAGGATCTTTCCTACGCGCATATGCTTCGTCAACCTTCTGAAAAGCAGAGGTGCCGATTCATCGCGCACAGACCCCGTTCACGGGGAGGCCACCACACATCTCGCACCGAAGCTGATCCACGTCCCTGCTTTCAGGACGCTATGACTCAGTTATCTCTGTTATGGAATTATCTAGCTCGACCCCCTCTTCCATCCAGTCCTCCATCGTCACCGCCTGCGCCAGCTCATTCACCAGCCTCACCGTCTCCACGCTCACCGTCACCACCCTGCCAACCAGCCGCACAATATAATCTTCCTCCCCCCAACTATTCGGATCACTCTCGATCCCACTCCGTTTATCCTCGCTCACCTGATACTGATCAATCACCCACTCCAGAGCCGAACGATTCCCCAGCCGATACTCAAAACACTCCGGCGGCACTCCTCCCAAACTCAAACTCTTATTAACAATCACCGTTCGCTTATCAGCAGACAAACGCATCTTCTCGACACGCCATGAAAAAGGGATACCTTTAGCCACAATCCGTTCCAGCTCGTATTCTTCAGCCTGCTCATAATTAAGATGCATATCCATAAGCTGCTTACCAATAGATATAAATCTTCTAATACCCCCCCCCCCCCTCAACACAGTCTTCAACAAAGGTATATGAGGCAAATCTCGCTTAAGATTCCCAGCATAACGCTCTCGGTACTGAGGATGGTGCAGCATGGCGTAGATGTAGTAGAAGATGTCCCACTTGGTAATGTCAGGACTGTATTGAGTTTGGAATAGATTAAGTGCCAAATCAGTTATATTTTCTCGACGATTAGCACCTTCTGAAGTATAGGTGTAGTAGGGGAAGCATTGTGTGCTACAACCAGCACCAACTAAATGCAAATCTGTAATAGCATTAGAGGCTAGAACCATAAAAGGCTTTTCCGAACCCAGATCTGTAAGACAGATTATTATGTTCTCAGTCTCACTAGTATATATAGGGAAAATTTGAGGAAATTGATAAACCTCTTCATTAAGAATGCGATCAAAGAAGAGATACTGCCGACAAAATGGTCGATATAATGCTATGCGAATTTTTTCTTCTCGATATATCGCGTAGTTTCCTCGTTGAAGATCCAGTTTCAGGTCACGACTCCATTTGATTTTTGCATCATCATACATAACAAAATCATCAACGTTCTTATCACTACTACCACGCCTACGCCAGTGGTCAACTTCGCCGTTATACACTTCGATAAAAAGCTTGATCTTGTCTATCAGTTCTTTACGATTAAAATCATAGGCCCAATTATCTCGACTCGTCGCTACACCACGTCCATATTTTCTAAAAATAGTAGAGACACCGCTTTCTAATCCAGCTTTGGCTTCTTTTATTCCCAAAGGCAAAAACGTCGCAAAATCAGAAAGTAGCTTGTCTGTAATCCAATTATACTGCTCGTCAGGCTGTAACACCTGCCATTCAATGTTTGCAATACTACCCTTAGAACTTAAAAAGTTTAATTTATCAGTACCTTTCAAGTTCTCCTTGACCTTGTAGAAGTAAATTACGGCTGGTTCACGAGATGTTTCTCCCCCACCATTATTATGTCGAACGAGTAATGTAACGCCAACTCCCAACATAATATCGAACACATTGCCTCCGCCCTGCTTACGCGCATTGCCACCTAGATCAATATGGTAGATGTGAGTAAACTCCCTTGCTATTTGCCTACGAAAGCCATCAAAAGCTATTCCCTCAAGAAAACTATTATTGCTTACCAAGCAAATAATGCCATCTCGCTTATTTAAACGATCGGTTGCCCAGCGAAAGAATTTGACATAAGCATCAAAGAGAGCATTCTTATTCGTAGCTTTTGACGTCTTAGCGTAAGTCTCACGTATACGTTCATCTACAGGATACTTGCGGTTCTTGTTATTATCGTTTTCGTTTTTCTGCCCGACATTATATGGAGGATTGCCCATTACCACCATAATCTGAGCATCTTTTTCACGCTTTACTCGCTCTGTGTTCTCCTCTGCAAACAACGATGGCTGTAAACCATCTGCTAAACCTAACGTATCGACAAAACATACTCCCTCAAACGGTTCGTACTCACCCATTTTTGCATAATATTCGTGCTCAATGTTAAGCGAAGCAATATAATAAGGAAGTAGTGTGATTTCATTGCAAAAGAGGTCCTTCTGGTATTTTTGTTTCAGTCGATGAGGTGGAATGCGATGAACTAGATTGACGATAAAGCTTCCTGTTCCGGTGGCCGGATCAAGTATTTTTACTCCTGGTTCCTCGATAGATGTGCCGAATTCGCGTTTTAGCACTTCGTCTACGCTGGCGCACATGAAATCGACGATCTCTTGCGGCGTGTAGACGATACCGTGCGTGTCGGCTTGTTTGACTGAGAAGCCCTGGAAGAAACGTTCGTAGACGGTGTTGAGGAAGGCTTGACGCTCGGACCAGCTTTCTATTCCCTTTGCGGCTCCTTCGATGGCGACGTAGAAGCGGTCCAGCGATTTGAGGAAGTCCTGGCGGTTGAAGGAGCGGCTGGTGAGGGCCTGGATGACGGTTTCGATTTCGGCGGCGATGGCGTTGCGATGCACAAAGTCGGGATTGTTGAAGACGGTGCGGAAGAGGCGCTCGGTGAGCAGGTGCTGGACGAGCATCTCTTTGATGACGTCTGTGCTGATCTGTGGATTGAGCGAGGTCTGGCAGAGTAGGGTAAAGGTGTCGAAGGCGGCGATGAACTTTTTGTTTTGCTTTAGCTCTCTATCGATGATAGAGATGAGCGCTCTTGCCAGTTCAGGAATACGGTCTTTGAATTCTTCGACGGCGGCCCCAAAGTTTTCAATATCCGGCTCTGTATAGGTCAGGAAGCGTTGGAGGAGATCACCTACATCGCCTGGATTGGTTAGATTATACTCTTCGACACGCTTCTTATTTTGATAGAGGACGGCTCTCTGTGTATTCTCGAAGACAGTATTTATGAGTGGGTAACCATCATTAATCTTCTTCTCAATCTCTTTATCGAGATTGCCCTTTGGTCCCTTTGCTTCCCACACACCGCGCCGTAGATTGAAATCATCACTTAACACACCATCGAGCCGGATCTTCCCCTCTATCGTCCGCTCCGGCGATACCTTCCAATCGACATGATGGGCGACATCAACCAATAGGTTTTGGAACGCGGCCCGCAGTCCCGATTCATCGCTTGCTTGCTCTCTATAGTAGGCAAGCTCTTTATGATAGCGTTCGACGGCCTTTTTGACTATAGGAGCACTAATTGTTGGAGGTGTGACTGCCATACGCTTTCCTTCCTTCCCTTCTACCTGCTTCCCTCTCTTCTTCCTGAGATCTGAATTTTGCGATGTTTCTGTTGAGCCTTCTCCAGCTAGTTCTTCTACGACTTTCCGAATGCTTTTCGCGATGTCTGTGAATGCTGCATCACGATCGGACCACGCCCTCACAGGCTTGCCATCCCTGGGCAATGCCTGGATTTTCCCAAATGGGGCTGACTCCCAATCACAATGGCGTAAAATAATGGGAATGACGCGTGCCTCACCCGCTATATGCCTTTTCAGTGCTTCTTGCATCTCAATACCGTAGCAGTAGTCAGAGGCGATAAAATCAGGACTGACCAGTAATAATAGTATACGCGCAGACTTCAAGTGAGCATCAATTTCTTTATCCCACAGGCTCCCCGCGCTGATCTCACGGTCATGCCAGGGTCGAATAAGTCCCTGCTGCTGTAGAAGTGCCAGATGAGTGTTGAGTTGATTCCGTAGAGCTTCATCTTCATGTGCATAAGCATAAAAAAGTTCGATTGCAGCCATTGTTATAAACAGCACTCCTCGCTATTGTTAGAGTTCAATTTCTGCTCTATAAATTCACTCACTTTTGCCCGTTCGTAGTGCCCAATAGCAGTCAGCTTCTTCAAGCTTTCTTCTGCATACTGCCGAGCTATTTGCAGATTTCCTTTCTCCACCTCAACGCGCGCCAGCCCATAGAGCACCCCCGCGCGCAAGCGTATCAGCAACTCAGGAATAATCTCTAGTGCGTCACGCAAAGCATTCTCTGCCTCTTTAATTTTTCCTTGCGCTAAAAATAGCTCACCAAGCGCAACATACATTACTCCGATCATTCTCACAATATTTTTCTTTTGTGCTAGCTTCAATCCCTGCTCCACATGCTCATGTGCTTGCTGATACTTTCCCTGCAATCTCTCACTCTGGCTCAGCAATTCTAATGACTGACAAGTAAACTCATCATAATGAATAGTATCGGCGTAGTCAAAGCTCTCCTGGGCGTATTCATGCGCTTTGATGTAGTCCCCCTCGGATATCTTCTTCTGGCTTAGAAAGAGAAAGCCAAAGCACATAAACTCATGCGATTTATCCTGCCTGGCACGCTTGAGCAGCTCCTCCGCGTAGGATTCCATCTCCTGATACTTCCCTCGACTCGCTGCTACCCATGCAAGAGCAGTATATGCCAGGTAGACGACAAATCTATCCTGTTTCTGCAAACCAAGTGTGAGAGCGGTGTTTGCATGCTCTTCGGCTCCTGGATAGTCACACAAGCTCATGGCTATCCGACTTCCAACGGCATGCGTCAGACCGAGCATAGGATGATCCTGGCTCCGTTGGACCAGCTTGAATACTTGCTGGATGGTCTCTTCGCTTCTCTCATACTCTCCTCTCCTATCCTGTGAGAGTGCGACGTGCAAGAGTACATATGGTATGCCATCAACATCCTCGATGGCTTGCGCCGCCTCGTAGGCCCGCTGTGCATACTTTTCGTAGACGTCCGTTTCTTTAATACGTAAGGCAAAATGTGCAAATAGAGTGAATAGTTTGACATGCTTTTCGCGTAGCTTGAACCTACAGGCGACGTCCAATGCTGCTATGATGTTCACGCTCTCACTGATGAGTTTTTGAAGGTTTTCTTTGTTTGCCTCAATATAAGTGATATAGTAATCGATGAGGTTTTCGTAGGGACGTTGATCGTTGAGGTGGACACGGGCGTAGTCAGCTATGGTCTGGTGCAGAGTGTAGTAGTCGATTCCCCAGCTCTCTAGCAATCCGCCGTCACTTAGAGTGTCCAATACTTCGACTGGAACCTGACATACTGCGAGGGCAGCGTCTTCTGAGAAGCTGTTAGGTTTGGCGGGGAAGACGGAGAGGGCACGTAGCGCATTTCTAGCTTGCTTGTCTAGCTGCTGATCGCTGACAGCTATGGTGGCCTGGAGTGACCAGGGCGATTCCTGCGCGAGGTTGGCAGGTAAAGATAGTGGTGAGGCGGGGACAGCTATGCGCAGTCGTTGCTCGGCGTTGCGCAGTTGCTCCACTGCTCTTTGAAGCCTTCTTGGTTGCTTACTCATGGACTGGGCGTGAAGATGTCGACCGATGAGAACCTGGGCCAGCGGCAGTCCTCCTACCAGATTCACCAGTTCTCGTGCAGTCTCTGGCTCCTGATTAACAATCTCGGGAATGAAGCGATTGAGCAGGGCGATACCGTCTTCTTCATCCAGTTCGGGTACAACGATAACTCCCTCACTGGTGACCTGGGCGGCGAGGGCGGCGAGGCGTGTAGTGACGACATAGGAGCAGAATAGCCCTCCTACCTGCAGTGCCAGGACGTGTTCTACTCTCCATGCATCGTCTATGACGAGCAGCATCCGGCGCTGACCTATAGCTCTGCGCAGAGCTATGGTCCAGGCTCTTGTTCCTTCCAACCCGCTCATATCTTCCGGTGTCAACCCTAACAGCAAGCCCCAGTGCCGCAGCAGCCCTTGTACGTCGGCTTCGGGGCCCAATCCCGCCCAGAGTATGCCGTCTCGAAAACGGGCTTTGATAGCTGGATCGGTGGCAAGAGCTATAGCCAGGGCGGTCTTGCCGACTCCAGGTAGTCCGTTGAGGGCGGTAATAGCTACCCGTTCTCCTACTTGAAGCTGCTGCTTTACCTGCTCTAGTAGCTTGTCTCGTCCGATGAGCTTGCTCTGTCCTGCCAATGGTGGAGGAATGGTGGGGTCGTAGATATCTGGAAGATCGTTGCCACTGGATGCAGTATATGTCCTCTCTTCAGCGCTTGAGATGTTGATGGTTGGACTTCCAGCTTCTTCAGCGGAGGGCGACGACGTTTCTATGGCAAGCTCTTCGTCATCCAGTAGACCTAGCACTGTTGCGTTCTTTTCGAAGAGGATACAGAGCTGCTCACGGAAATGTGGGTATGGGCGCGACAATCCTAGTTCCCAGCGGCTGACGGTGCGTGGAGTGGTCCCTACCATCTCGGCTATTTTTTGTTGTGACCAGCCACGCAGTTCTCTTTCGTGACGTAATTGATGGTTTGGCTTCATAGCTGCTGGTTCTCTTCCTTTGTTATCAGGTTCTTTAGAAAGGTGCGTATGGTGTTGGCTCTTCGATGTCCTACCGTATTGAGAATGCTCAGGCTACTCTCGGCAAGTCTCCTTGCCTCTTCATAGTTTTGCTTAAGAGCGGCTACTCTTGCAAGGCCGTATCGTGCGTCTGCGACGACCTTCTGACTGTCTGCCGGGGCCAGGACGAGTATTTCTCGAAAGGTGTACCTGGCTTTCCCAGGCTGTTGCTTTTGGAGAGAAAGCTCTCCTTGTGCGTAAAGCTGAGTGCAGATAAGCAAGGGATTGTTGATCTGGCGCGCTATACGTAGTCCTTCGTTCAGATACTCTTGAGCCTGGTCTTCTTTGCCCTGCCTGGTAGTCATGATGCCAAGACGAAGATACAGGTCGCTGATCCGTTCCTGGTGGCTGATCTGCTTTGCCAGGCTCATGCCTTCGTTGAGATAGACTTCGGCCTGCTCACAATGATCTTGCTCTATGGCCAGGTCGCCCAGATTCAGAAGTAAGAGGCTAATGCGCTCTCGATGCCCAAGTTGACGAGCAAGATCGAGTGCTTCTCGGTAGTAGAGTTCAGCCTGCTGATCTTTCCCCTGCCGTTCGACGATGACGCCAAGGTTGAGGAGGATAAGGCTTATGCGTTCTCGATGACCAACGTTGCGCGCAAGGTCCAGCCCTTCACGTAGATACGCCTCTGCCCCCGCATAGTCTGATCGCGCGTCTGCCAGCACACCGAGATTTGAGAGCATGACGCTGATTCGTTCTCGATGCCCCATTTGCCGGGCGAGGTCCAGCCCTTCGTGCAAATAACTTTCTGCTTTATTATATTGCCCCCGCTCTTTCGCGAGGTTCCCCAGGCTCATAAAGATGTTGCTCATGAGATCCCGATGCTCTAGCTGTCGTGCGAGGACTAATCCTTGCTGGTAAAAATCTTCGGCGCGCTCATAGTTTCCTTGCTCGCTCTCTACAACTCCTAGGCTCCTCAGTGCGATGCCCACCTGCTCCCGATCATTCAGATGACGCGCCAGCGTCAGCCCTTCCTGATAAAGCTCTCTGGCCTGGATATAGTCGCCTTGCTCCTTGAAGAGCGCTCCGAGACTTATGAGTAAGAGGCTGATTTGCTCTTGATCCTCCATCTGACGGGCCAGCAAGAGCCCCTCTTGATAGAAGTTCCGGGCTATTTCGTAGTCTCCTTGTTCTTTGGCCAGCGCTCCCAGGCCAATAAGAAGATGGCTGGTCTGCCCTCGATCATCCATTTGCTCCGCTACCCGAAGCCCTTCCTGATAGAGGTCACGAGCACGTGTATATTCTCCACGCTTTTGCTCGATTGTTCCAAGAAAAAAGGTAATTTGTGTAAGGCCCTGTTTATCTTTTAACGATAATGATGCTTCATACGCTCTTTGCAATATCTGTTCGGCGAGAGGATAGAAACCGCGTAGCAACAAAAATGGTGCAAGAAGGCAAGCACAGCGAACAAGTTCTGCCTGCCATTCTGGTTGAAATGCATACTCTAGCGCGACAATAATTGTGTCAAGCTCCCTCTCCAGAGCATGTTCGTCCGCTTGATGGACGATGAGAAAGCTCTCGCTATAGTTGATGAGTCGCTGGAAGGGCTCTATGCCTCTGATCTGCATACGGGCATAGTCAGCTATCGTCTGATGCAGCATATAGCGCTGAGAGCTGATTTGCTCCATGAGGCCCGCATCACAGAGTATGTCTAATGTCTCTACACCCTCTCCGCTGACAATGCGAGCTACGTCCTGCCCAAATGTGTGAGGTTTGACTGGTAGAATAGAGAGTGCGTGCAATGCCCGGCTCACCAGCTCGTCCAGCCTTTGATCACTTACGGCTATCACGGATTGCAGAGATATCGGAATGTCTTCTGGCCGGTCGTTTGGCGACTCGTCAGGTGTTACTGGTGGACTGAGGTGAAGGCGATACTCGACGTCTTGCAGATCGTTCAGAGCGGCCTTTAAACGCCGTGGTCGTCCGCTCGCCGCTTGAAAGCGCAGGTACTTTCCCATAAGTGTCAACGCCAGCGGAAGTCCTCCTACGGAACTTACAAGTTGTCGGGCAACTTGTTCCTCTTGCTTAAGGACGGTTGGAGCAAAACGTGCTAGCAGGGTAAGTCCGTCGCTTTCAGGCAGTTCTGATACAATTATTGCTCGATCAGGGGTGAAAGATGTGGCAACGCTGGCGACGCGTGTGGTGAGCAAGTATGCACAGTTGGGTCCGCCAATTTGCACAGCCTGCGCCTCTTCGAGTTGCCAGACATCATCGATGACGATCAATAACTTGCGCATCCCTATGAAGTCTCCCAAAAGAGTTGCCCATGCATCTGCACTATTTAGAGTCTCTGTTATACTTCCGTCTATCCCCAACAGAGTCCCCCAGTGAGAGAAGAGTCTCAGGAAATGCGGCTGGCGCCCAATGCCAGCCCAGAGCACACCATCGCTAAATTCTGTCTCGATCTCCTCATCGTGCGCCAGCGCCACCGCGAGCGCTGTCTTGCCACTTCCCGGCAAACCATAGAGAGCAGCCGTCTTGTTCCTCTTTATCTGCTCTTTGAGAGTAGAAAGCAGCTCATTCCGCCCAATCAGTTTATCCTCGTGCAGCAATGGAAGATCTGGATCATAGAGCGCAGCGCTTCCATCCACAGCAGTCTGCCCGCTCTGGATAAGCAGCCTCTCTCCATTTATCTGGTCATGCTCACGCTCTGGCTGGGTAAGGTGCTTTCCCCCTTCTTCCCTCTCATTGGCTACGAAGAGAAAGGCTGCACTTGAGTTATCTATGCCGTCCTCTTGTCCGAAAGCTTCCCCTGCCTCTTGAATATCCAGGTTGAAAAGCTGGTGTACCCGCTCCCACTGGGCAGGTGAAGGAAGAAGATTCCCTTGCTCCCATTGCTCCACAACACCTATCGGTATGCTGAGCCTTCCCGCCACTCCAGCTACCGACCACCCCTTCTCTTCCCGCGCTCGCTGCACTGCCTGCGCAAATCTATTTGCTTCCGTGATGATTTCTCCACGCTGAAGTTAATGAAATACATACATACGCATATATAAACCTACTATGTCATTATATCAGCAAAGAATGCAGACCTGCGAGAACGTACCAATTCAGCCCACTCGCCAACAGAAAACAGGTCCACATTGAGAGCCCGCTGCTTTAGCACGCGAATTCGCGTGCTAAAGCAGCGGGCTCTCGAAAATGAGGGTTCTGAATCGCTCTCCATGCAGAAGCAGTTGTCCTCTAGTTGTCCGGTACTTGAACTACGGTGTCCGTTGTGTTCACAACCTCAACCAAGCATAATTAAGACTATAAGGGATTTAGGATTTGCACTCATACAAGATTCGAAGAAGGGATGCCTCGAAATGTACAATTATAAGATTACGAGCAATGCGCTTATTTGTTTTGGAGAAGAAGGATCAACTGGCACAGGAAACTGATCCGTTCCCTCTACTCTTTGTCTTGTCTCTGTTTTATAAGGGAAGTTTGCATATGCATAGCACGAAGCACCAGAGTGAGATTGCTAGACTCATGGAACAGATCATGAGAGAGAATGAGGCGGCAGAGCAAGGTCTGACCGGGCTGGCACATGTCGCCTCTCATGAGAGCATTAATGCTCGTATGCAAAGGGGCGCGGAATATATCCTTGGCCTTATTGAGGCTGGCAAGCATGAGGAGGCACAAACGCTTCTTTACGCAGAGACATGGTGCGCAGAAGAGCCATAGTATTCTCTTTGCACTTCTTAGAATACAATTGTTGATTATGGGGAGTAGTGTGGTAGATGGGCAGTGAAGTTCTTTTTTTGCACCTGTGCTGAAAAATCTTTCATCTGTGCATGACTTTGTGCAGATATTACAAAAACATGAACTTCGCCTTCATACAACTTATGCTGCTCCCGACCCGTCTACCTTGAAAATCATCTTACCTTTTACCTGCCGGCCCGCCAATGCCTTCAGGTGATCCCCGAGTTCGCGCCAATTGCCTTCGAACCCTATGGATGGATGCAGCTTCCCTTCGCTGACCAGCCTTGCAAGCAGAGCGAGATCTTTAGCGAAACTTTCTGGTGGCCCTGAAAGATAGGATACAAAGCTCTGAATGCGCGCACCCGCGTGCCCTGCGAGATCGTAGAAGCTGACCGGCGTTGGCTGCGTGCTTGAATTTCCAAAGACGACGATGGTCCCTCCCTGTGCTATATGCTTGACAGCGGCGGCGAGTGAGTCGCCCCCGACCGATTCCAGAATGAGCTCGAAGTCTCCTTGTAGTTCATCGACCAGGGTCACAAGTTCGCTCGCCCCCAGTTCTTGCAAACCCTCACCACGCTCTTTGCTTCCAACCACACCCGTGACATATGCACCAGATCTGGCAGCCAGCTCAACGGCGAAGCGGCCCACGCCACCCGAAGCTCCGGTGACCAGGACGCGCTGCCCCAATATCGATCCTCCGATGCGCACAGTGCGTAGAGCGGTTAAGCCGGCGATTGGCAGTGATGCGGCGGCCTCAAAGCCTACGTTGTCGGGTAAGGCGGCGAGTCGTGTGGTTTGCACGGCGACACGCTGGCTCCAACCTGCACCATCGACTAAGCCGACGACGCGCGTCCCTTTCTCCGGCCCGCTTCCATCGGCTGCCTTCTGGATCACTATTCCAGAAATATCCTGCCCCGGCCGCCAGCCTTCCGGCCGATTCGCCAGTAAGCTCAACTCTCCTCTATTTAGAGAAAAGGCGTGCACCTCGACAATGGCTTCGTTCGCCTCCGCTGTGGGCTCGGCAACTTCTCGTAGCTCTACCGGCCTCTCCGCATTGTGCGTCGCTACTAATGACTGCATACAAAACTCTCCTTCTTTCTGGTTAAAAAATACGTATAAATGAGGATATCTTCCTACCTGTATCCCTGGTATACTTATAACAGTACCGCCTGTTAAGAAAAGCCTTTGTAAAGTTGAGGTTTCAATGTACTATAACCCTGCTCTACAGTACTTTCTCTCTGTGTTTCACGGCTACGACAAACCTTCTGTTACAAAGATACTTTTGCTCTTTCTGTCCTTATTTCCACGATACGGAAAACGAGGTGGCAATTGATCATCACTGATGTGACAACTCTGAAACTGCGTTTCCCAATGACGACGCCAATGGCCGATGCGATCCACTATATGCCCGATCGCCCAACTTTGCTTGTGCAAGTTCATACCGATGAGGGCATTGTTGGATTGGGCGAGGCTGCGGCCTACGGCGGCTTTCTTGAGAGCCTGGAGTCTTTGATTACGGGCGAGCTGCGCCGGACGATTCTTGGTCTCGATCCCTTTCGCGTTGAACGCCTGTGGCAGTTGATGGCGACCCGCGCTCAGCAGCGTGGCCGCCGTGGCATGTTGATGATGGCGATCAGCGGCATCGATATCGCGTTGTGGGACATCATTGGTCAGGCCACGCACACGCCGCTGTATAGGCTTCTGGGTGGCTACTCCGATACATTGCCAGCCTATGCCTCCGCCGGCTTCTACACCGCAAATAAAGATATAGCCGCGCTGGCAGCGGAGGTTGCGGGCTACGTCGAGCGGGGCTTTCGCGCTATGAAAATCAAGGTTGGTCGTCAGCCAGAAGCTCTGTTGAATCCGTTGCTGAATATGCCGGCAGCCGACTATGCCACCGTAACGTTCGAGGAGGATGTGGCGCGGGTGCACGCGGTCCGCAAGGCTATCGGCCCCAATATCAAATTGGCGATCGATGCGAACAACGCCTGGACGCCTTCGCTGGCCCTTGCATTTATGCGCGCGGTGGAGCAAGACAATATTTACTGGCTTGAGGAACCTGTGGCTACCGATGATCTTGCAGGCTCAGCCCTGTTAGCACAGCAGCTTACAACCCCCGTCTCTGGCTACGAGACGGAGACGGGCCTGCCGGGCTTCCGCGAACTGATTACTCACCATGCCGTCGATATCGTCCAGCCTGATGTCATCTGGTCGGGCGGAATTACAGAGTGCCGCAAGATCGCTGCGCTCGCCCAGGCTCACAACCTGCCTGTCATCCCACACGTCTTCTCGTCAGCGGTAAGCACGATCGCCAACATGCACTTCATCGCCTCCATACCGAATGGAAGTTGGCTGGAGTGGGACCAGAATCCAAATGCGCTCCGTTCCGATCTCTTCGAGGAGCCGCTCCTTCCAGATTCACAGGGCAACGTCCGCTTACCTGAACGTCCCGGCCTGGGTGTCAAGCTCAATCAAGAGACCATCGCCCGCTATACCATTGACCAACACCGCTTCTAGTAATGTACTATAGAGATGGTTAAGAGATGGTTACATACATGCCACTCTGGTAATCTTCGTAGCGTCCCTCTGCGAAGCAGAGGCGCCGATTCATCGCGCGCAGACCGGATTTATCCGGAGGGCTACCAACCAGTGTGCCCCAAAGTGCTCCGTTTCCCCGTTTTTGGGAGGCGGTGAAGTTCGACAGAGCAATACCTCTGTATAGTTCAGCACAAATAGCACTGATGCTTTTATTTTGACAAAGGAGAAACTGCAATGAGATTAACTGGCAAAGTTGCAATTGTAACAGGCGGAGCTCAGGGTATGGGCCGCGCCATTTCATTACGCTATGCGCAGGAGGGTGCAAAGGTCGTGATCGGCGACCTAAAGCAGGCCGATGCACAGAAAGTTGTTGATGAGATCGTTGCGGTGAAGGGTGAGGCGCTCGCCCTGCCCGTTGATGTACGCAACCAGTCGCAGGTCCAGGCTCTAGTCGATGGCGCTCTGAACACGTTCGGACAATTGGATATTCTGGTCAACAACGCAGGTGTGGGCAAGATCATCCCATTTATGGAAACGACCGAGCAGGACTGGAACTTTATCTTTGACATCAATTGCAAAGGTCTCCTCTGGTGCAGCCAGGCTGCCGCCCGCGCGATGATCCAACAGGGTCGCGGCGGCAAGATCATCAACCTGGCCTCCCAGGCCGGCAGACGCGGCGAGGCCAATGTGCTCGCCTACTGCGCCAGCAAAGCCTGCGTGATTAGCATGACCCAGTCCATCGCCCTCGCCCTGGCCGAGCACAAAATCAATGTCAACGCCATCGCCCCCGGCGTCGTTGATACCCCATTCTGGGAAGAGGTCGACAAACAGTTCGCGAAACTCATGAACGTGCCCGTCGGCGAACCAAAACGCGCCGCCATCGCCGCCATCCCCCTGGGCCGCATCGAACAACCAGAAGATGTCGCCGGTGTCGCCACCTTCCTGGCCTCCAGCGACGCCGACTACATCACTCAGCAATGCATCAACGTCGACGGCGGCAACTGGCCCAGCTAACAATAAACTTTCTCTTTCATTTTTGCATATTCTGCATTTTTATAACTTTTTTGCAGTGCAAAAAAGTTATAAAAATGCAGAATATGCAAAAATGAAAGAGAATACAGGTTAAGAAATTGGTATTGGCATTAGTACTTTTCTGTTGTTTTCAAAACTACTCAGCTTCTTCTCTTTTGCGATAGAGTACCTTGCTGGATGTAAGCAGAAGGGCCTGTGGCATTATTCGTACTTGAAGGAGAAGATTGTGTCAAATACACAAAAACGACAGCACAAGAGAGCCTTTCTCTCTCTTGTTGTTGGCCTGGGGGGTATTTGTGTAATACTCATAGCGACAATCGTCGGCGCAACTCTACTGCGTCCTCAGCCGAGCGGTGCGCATGCCGCCGCCGTTCCAGATGACCAGCCGATGAGCATGAATGAGCAAAACATGCGCGCAAGCATGGTGCCCATCCATTTTATGTATGATCTGGCCGTCAACGTGAATGCTCAGGATGCAGGCACGATGATGAAAAAGAATCCTATGGCCTGCCTGACCAACACGCAGAAACCTTTGTGCTACAGCCCACAGCGCATACGCCGGGCCTATGCGATCCAGCCCCTACTCAATCAAGGAATCACAGGCAAAAACCACGCCATCACGATTATCGACGCGTTCCAGGATCCAAAGTTGCGCTCAGAGCTCCATATGTTCGACCAGATCTTTGGCCTGAACGATCCTACATTGAACATCATCGCTCCATTTGGCTTGACGCCCTTTGATCCGAACAATCCTGATCACGTTGCCTTCGCGGGCGAGATTGCGCTGGATGTCGAGTGGGCACACGCGATCGCTCCCGACGCTCCCATCAATCTGGTGCTGGCGAATATTCGCGACAATACGATTCAGGGCGAGCTGACTGCTGTCCTGCAAGCCACGCGGTTCGCGGTTCAGCACAATCTTGGCAGCGTGATTTCGCAGAGCTTCGGCATCAGCGAGTCCTGTGCAGGCAAAAAGTTTATTCAGCAGGAGCACCAGGTCTTTCAGCAGGCCCGTGCACAGCATCAGACGGTCTTTGCCTCCGCCGGCGATATGGGCGCGGCAACCGTTCAGTGCAATGGCAATGGAGACATGCAAACTCTCGCACGCGGCACCAATGTGCCTTCTAGCGATCCTCTCGTATCGAGCGTTGGAGGCACAACCTTACAGTTGTCGCCTGCTGGTGACTATATGAACGAGAAGGTGTGGAATAATTCAGAGCAGGGACGTGGCGCGACGGGCGGCGGCGTGAGCAGCGTCTTTCCGGAGCCAGCCTTTCAGCAGAAAAGCGTGCAGAGCGATCATCGCGTCGTCAACGATCTCTCCTTCGATGCCGATCCGCTCACAGGCGTGCCAGTAGTGAGTAGCGAGGTAATCCCCGGCAAGACCGTGCTGATTCCGGTCGGTGGCACCAGCGTTGGCTCTCCTGTCTCTGCTGGCCTCACCGCGCTCTTCGATCAGCAAGCGGGCAAGCGCCTGGGCTTCCTGAATAGCGCCCTCTACCGCATCAGCCGCAGCAACGCCTACGCCCAGGCATTCCATGACGTGCAACGTGGCAACAACACATTCACCTTCCAGGATGCCAACGGCAAAATAGCGACCATTCTCGGCTTCCAAAGCAACCAGAATTGGGACCCTCCCACCGGCGTTGGCACGCCCATCGCCACCAACCTGTCCAAACTTCTGCCACAATTCCAAAATGATAATGATGGTGGTCGGCTATAAAGTCGCTAGATTCTCTTCAGCTTAAAATTTCTCCACCTTCTCCAGTTTTGCAAACATTTGCAAAACTGGAGAAGGTGGAGAAATTTTAAGCTATCCTTTTCAGTGCTACGGGTTGCCAGACATGCTACAATAGCATAGTAAACGCACAACAGCTTCCACTCACTGCCTTTTCTCTAAGTAAAAAAAAGGCATTAGCGGGAGCTATTACTATGCAGAAGAATGAAAGGAGCGCAGCAGATCTTCCATCGTCAAGAGTTGTGAATTTCTTGCTATAATACTATGACAAAAAAGCGTGGCAAACACTGGGCAGGTATACCCTCATTTGACTCATTCTCATCGCAAGCTATCATTCGCCGCGCACGCACCTTCCCTATTTTCGAGTGCCTGATCAGTTCTAACTGGCGAACAAGTGACACAGATCTTATTCAGGTACTTATCGCTCGCCAACAGCCAGACGGCGCTCTCTGCTTCGGCTCCTATCTCATAGATCGGCTCTGCCTGGGCGTCAAGGATACGATGGCAAAGGCCGACATATCCCTCTCTAACTATGAAACTAAAATCCGCGAGAAGACTTTTCGCGCTGGGACTCCAGAAGAATGCACGCCCGAACTTGCACATCAGATGGTTTACGCATCAATCGAGTATGCAGCTAAGTTTGGCTTCTCACCCGAAAAAGATTACGCGCTCTCGCAATATCTACTCGCTCCGCGCGGCGAGCTGGCCGAGACTTATAAGCTAAAGTTCGGTAAAAATGGCAAGCCGCTTTTTATAGCAGGACCATTTGACGATGTTGAAGAGATTACTCAACAGCTTGAGAAGACTGCTGGTCATGGTAACTATGACGTAATAGTGCCAATGGGAGATGCATTCTAAATCACTGTTTCAGGAGATGAGGAGGATACCCTTTTTTGATCCAGCTAGACTCTATCCATAATCATTACTTCCTCTTGCGCCACGGTCAGAGCGAGGCGAACGTTCTTGAGATCATTGTAAGTAATCCCATAGAGGGCGTCGAGAAGTACGGCCTGATGCCCACAGGCCGCTCCCAGGTCACCAGTTCAGTACAGCGTGCAAAGACTCAAGGCCTGCTCGACTCCTCCACCCTTATCTACTCCTCCGACTTCAAACGCTGCCGCGAGAGCACCGAGATCGCCTCCGCCATCCTGGCTTGCCCGCCGCCACACTTCACGCCAGCCCTCCGCGAACGCTACTTCGGCACCTGGGACTTCACTCATCACAGCAACTACCAGCAGGTCTGGTCCCTCGACGAACAAGACCCAACGCATACAACCTGGAATGTTGAGAGCACCGTAGCGGTGTTACAGCGCACAACTGCTTTGATACGCGACCTCGAAGCCCTCTACCATGAAGCCTCCATCTTGCTCATCTCTCACGGCGACGCCCTCCAGATCCTCCAGACCGCCTTCGAACATGTCTCACCTGCCCTCCACCGCCGTCTCCCTCCTCTCGCTACTGCAGAGATCCGAGAACTTAGCTGATCCCCTTGCACAATCTCGTAGCTTTATATAAAGTATGTAACCATATTACTACATAGATTGACATACACCTATGGATACATTTATACTAAGAAGCCATGCGAGGAGCAAAAGCTTGTAGCGAGAAATAGGGCATTTGTGCATCATGGATGAGACTAGCACCGAAAATATACTTGGCCGTTACCATCTGCTTTCCCTACTCGGCAAGGGCGGTATGGGTGAGGTGTGGTTGGCGGAGGACCCACTGTTGCGTCGCCAGGTAGCGATCAAGCGCCTGGCACCGCATCACCGCGATGATCAGGGATATCTACAGCGTTTTGAGCGTGAAGCTCGTGCTGCCGCATCCTTACACCATCCTCACATTCTTCCGCTGCACGACTATGGTCAGCAGCCCCTTTCAGATGGACACGTTGGGGCCTATATTGTCATGTCCTATGTTGCTGGTGGCTCACTTGAAGAGCGGCTCATGAGTGTTGAGCGCCAGGGGATGCTGCTACCGGGCGAGGAAGCCTTCGCCTACCTCACTCAAGCGGCCCAGGCGATCGATTACGCTCATGAGCAGGGCGTTCTGCATCGCGATATCAAGCCTGGCAATATGCTCTTACGTGAAGATCATACCCTGCTGCTGACGGATTTTGGAATCGCGCGCGTGGTTGCCGACGTGGACAATAATCTTACTCAGACGGGTATGCCTATCGGCACGCCGCGATATATGGCTCCGGAACAGGCACAGGGCAAGGCGGTGGAGGCCAGCGATATCTACAGTCTGGCCGTCCTGGCGTATCGCTGCTTCACCGGCCGACACCCTTTCAACGCCGATACTGCCTATGCCGTCATTATACAACAGGTCACTCAGCCGCCGCCCTCGCCGCGCCAGTTTAACCCCACACTCTCTCCTGCCTTTGAGCAGGCATTGCTTCGTGGCCTGGCAAAAGATCCCGCGCAACGCCCATCCATCGCCCTGGAGTTTGTCCGTCAGTTGCAGCAGCAGAAAATGCCTGTGCAGCCGAGACAGGCTGTCCCGCCACTAGAGACAACGAACAACCTCGTATCATCAGAAGAATTTGCTCATATTCCAACTGCTCAACCTAAATCACTGCCGCGCCGGGCATTTCTACTAGCTGGCGGCGCACTAATTGGCGGAGCCGGCATTACCGCCATAGCCCTCATCCCCTTCGGTCGCTCGCTCTTCACGACAGCGGGGGGAAACGGTAGCAGCACAACTCCCGCTGCCATATCAAAGACCAACAACCCTCTACCCATCCAGATTCAAGCAGTTCTGAACAAGCCCGTTGTTCAGCTCACCTGGTCCTCTACCGAAAATAGATTGGCCGCCTGCGCACAAGATGGGCAGTGTGTGCTCTGGAAGTTCCAAAATGATCAGACCGGCATACCATCACCCCTCGTGCAGCATACGCTCAGCATAAACAACTTTACACCGCTTGGCTTTGCCTGGTCGCCTGACGCTACGATGCTGGCGATAAGCAATGCGGATGCCGGCCCAACGAATCCTAACGCCGTTCTCGTTTATAAAAGCGATCTTAGCAACCTGGCACCCGGCTTCTCGAACTCTACGATTACGTCGCAGCAGCAGACCAGGGGTTTGAGCTGGGCTCCTGGGCGCACTCTGATCGTTCTAAACGCGGTAAGCAATAGCCCAAATCAGACTAGCCTGAGCATCTACGATCCTGATCATCCGACGCAGGTGCTGCAACCAGCGCTTATCAACGCCAGACTTGCTAGCTTTACCACAAATACATTTCCTTCGGCGCTTGCTCCTGATGGCTCAACCCTGGCCCTGGGCATAGGTACTGCGGACCTGAAGAGTGCTGTATTGGTTGGTAAGGTGAGTATGCTGGGCACACAGGTGCAATGGCAGCCTGAGCCATTTATAGAAACCAGGGATGAAGTCACAAATATAGCCTGGTCGCCCGGCAGCCACTATTTAGCCGCTGCCGCACCCGCCGATATCAGGCAGATCTTGTATATCTGGGATGCCACGCAAAACTACCAACCGCTCAAGCCTGAACTAGATCTGACCGCTATCTCCGGGCGGCTAAGCTGTGTCGCCTGGTCGCCAGTGAAACAATTTCTACTAGCCGCTGGTAGTTCGTCAGGCAAGATCTATCTCTGGAATATTCAGGCAAACGGTGTCTCTCTGGTGCGTACCTTACCTGGCATAGCGGGCCGGGTGACGGCTCTCAACTGGTCGCGCGACGGCCGCTGGTTGGCCGCGAGTTATGATGACAATCTTGATAGTGTGTTAGTCTGGAGACTGGGGTAAAGCATGGATAGCGCAATGCAACAGCAGGACAGAATGATCGGGCGTTACCAGTTGAAACAGATGATTGGACGCGGCGGTATGGGTGAGGTCTGGCAGGCGACTGATGCTCATCTAGGCCGGCAGGTGGCTCTCAAGCTACTCCCATCTCTACCTGCCGAGAAGCGCGATTACTTGGATGAGTTTGTGACCGAGATGCGGGCGGCGGCGATGCTAGAACATCCACACATTCTTGCACTGCACGACTTTGGTGAGCAGCGCATGGATAATGATATCATAACTCCTTATCTGGTAATGCCATATGTACCAGGTGGCACGTTACGCAAAAGGATGCAAGGAGCGCGAGGGATGCTGGCGGTGCAGCTCAGCCTCTCTTTCCTCAAGCAAGCCGCACTCGCCATCGACTACGCACATAGCAAGCAGGTGTTGCACCGCGATATCAAGCCCGAAAATATGCTGTTGCAACAGGACTGGCTGCTACTGGCCGACTTTGGCCTGGCAAAGATTCTGAGCAGCACCAGTGTGCACGAGAAGACGCATGCTCAATCCGGCACTCCGGCCTATATGGCACCTGAGCGCCTGCGTGGTCAGGTTGAATCCTCAAGCGATCTGTATAGCCTGGCCGTCATCACCTATGAGCTCTTCACAGGCCAGCAGCCCTTTCAAGGCCGCAATCCCTATCAGATATTCGTCCAGCATATGCAGACTCCACCGCCAGAGCCATGTCGGTTGAATGCCAGCATTCCCGAAGCAGTCTCACATGTCCTCCTGCAAGGATTGGCAAAGCAGCCCCAGGAGCGACCAGCATCATGCACAGCGTTTATCGACGCACTGCAAAAAGGTTGGGAGACTGTTGCTCCATCTCAAAATGATGTTGATGGAACTCTGCTCGGTCCCCGCAGCAAACGCTGGCAACAACCATCTCAAACGCAGTCCGTCTCCCTTGACGCTTCCTTCCCCATACCTGTCGTGCCATCCCCCTTGAACGCGGCGCTCCCCCAGGTTGACTTCCCACCTTCCTTCGTTGCACAAGGTGCTCCCATCATCTCAACACATAGTGAGAGCCAGCGACCGAACTACGATACCATGTTCTCAAATAATGATAGCAGACAAACAGCGATCAACATGAGTACGGAAGATACGCCCTCTCTTCCATTCCATGTCGCTCCACCAAAGATGAGCCGTCGTCAGGCGCTTATCGCAGGTGCCGGGGCCACAGCACTGGCAGCAGGAGGCATAGCGACCTTCACACTTCTACACAGGACAAATGCGCCAGCAAGCCCGCCCCTCCCAGGACCACATAAACTGATTGCAGGAATACCGATATTCAGCCTGAATGGGCACAAAGACGAAGTGTGGGCAGTGAAATGGGACCCCAGCGGGCGCTATCTGGCGACAGCCGGCAAGGACGAGAGATTAATGCTCTGGGACATTGCCGCTGCCCTGCATAACTCGCATTCGACACAGACGCTCACGCAACCAACTCGTACCTGGAATGTGGCGGGCGTCAAATTTGAGAACACCAATGGTACCGTCTGCTGGTCCTCGGACGGCCGTAAGCTGATTGTGCCACAGATGTTCGGTGACAAGGCGTATGTACTGGATATCGCCGCCAAAACAACCGTACCGACCGTCTATAGCGATCAGCCGGGCATCAACACGGGCACCGATCCAATCTATGATGATATCTGTCCCGGTCCCCTAGCTAACCATTTCACCATTGCCAGTCAAAACTTTGTGCACGTTTGGCGCGTCGGCCAGACGAATGCAGTTGAAAAAATGTTGTATTGCGATAAAAAGCTAGAACTCAATATAAGCAAGATAAACTGGTCACGCGATGGTTCTATTCTCGCTGCCATAGCGACTGGTGGAGGTTTAGCCTCCGACGGGTATCTGCGTGCCGCGTTCTGGCGTAATGAAGAACTCACCGCTCACATCGTGAATCTGCCTCCTCGCAACGCTCACTATACCTTCTTCAGGAGCGTTGATACTGTTGCCTGGTCACCTGTTGATTCCCACATGATCCTGTTTTCTAATGCAGATACGGCCGTGGTCGCGAACCTTAAAAAGCAGGAGTTAGCGCTGGCCCTGGGCATCCTTCACAATACCGATACACCGATCATCAGTGGACTAAGCTGGTCACCCAATGGACGCTATATTGCCAGTTCCTATGGACCGCTGGGCGACAACAACAAAGCGGTTACCCCCAACCCATCCATTTATATCTGGGACACCATCCCACTTATAAAGAAAGCCGACTCCAAAGCGACACTCAGTGTGCAGGGACCAACGCTCTCCTTTGCCCAGCAAGGTCCATTGCGCCACACCAACACCATCATAGACGTGCAGTGGTCGCCTGACGGCCGTTATCTCGCCACCGCCTCTCTCGATCATAAAGTGATCATCTGGCAAGTCGATGGAGCTTGACGTTCATTGCGGTTCCTACCCACAAGTCTAGACTCTTTTCTGCTTGGAGAGGACAAAGTCGAGGGACAAATATAGATGGTATTCAGCGTCTACATGTATAGATCATTCACGATCATCCACTTCACCTACACAATCGAAAGGTATTTTTTTAGTATGAGCAGTCGCTTTTATCAATCATCTAATCTTAATATTGAGCGCATGATACAAGATGTAGAAAGAATTTTTCTAGCGCAAGGTTATCAGGTGCAGCATTTTACGCACGATAGACAGGTTATTATCCAGCTACGAGAGGGGAGCGATTTCGAGGCCGTGCTCGGCATGCAGGCGGCTTTGACGGTGATCCTACAGCGCAACGGCAACGGCGTGATCGCGACGCTTGGCGAGCAGAAATGGATCGACAAGGCAGCGGTCGGTTTCCTTGGTGCCATCGTTCTCTGGCCGTTACTAGTTACGACGGGAGTGGGTATCATCCGCCAGGCGAATCTTGAAAACCAGTTGTTGAGTACGCTGGATGCAGCGGCGTTGCAGCAGGGCGCAAACATTCATGTGACGGATGACTCGCCCTTTTCTCCTCAAACGCCTCCTCAAGGACCTCACTCGCAGGCGTACAATGCTCCACCGCAATCAGAACCCATGCCAATGCCCGGCTATGGACAAAAACAATGTCTCCGCTGTCAGACAGTGAACGACGCCGACGATACCTTTTGCTCACGCTGCGGCACAGCACTCAATAATCCAAAGAAAGTGTGCGCGAATTGCAAGGCAGAGCTAAAAGCAGATGCCGCCTTCTGCACAAAATGTGGCACGGCGACTGCTCGTTAACTAGCTCAGGTACTCCAGGGCAGCGCGCGCCATGACCTCGACTCCTACAGGCAGAGCATCCTCGTCGATATTGAAGTGGGGATGATGGTGGGCGTAGTTGGTCTCTTTGGCTATGTTGCTGGTGCCCAGGTTGAAATAGCAGCCGGGGGCAGCCAGCAACATAGCACCCATGTCGTCGCTCGGTCCCATCTTCCTGTTGGTGTAGCTGTCTAACCGCTCGGCTCCAACGGAGGTAATGACGGCTCGCTCCACCAGCTCAGCCATAGCGACATCATTGATGCAAGGGGGACAACCTTCGTTCATCTCCACCTCGGCGCTGCCCTGCATGGCGCTGGCAATGCCGGTTGCAAGCTCTTGAATGCGCTGTGCGATCTCGTGCTGCCGCTCCAGGCTATAGGTCCGTAACGTGCCACGTATAGTTGCGATATCCGGTATGATATTGTGGGCTGAGCCGGCGTTGATGGCACCAATCGAGATGATTATGGGATCGTTTGGCGAGGTGGCACGGCTCATGAGAGAATACAATGCTTCGATGATATGCACGGAGATCATGATGGTGTCTACGGTCTGTTCAGGAGCGGCTGCATGCCCACCTTTGCCTTTAACTGTGACCGTGAAGCTGTTGGCGGCAGATTGAGAGGCTCCGCGTGTGACGGCAACGCGACCAGCAGGAATGTCACTGGCAAGATGCAGGCCGATGATGCCATCGACGCCATCCATGACGCCCTCTTTCATCATCAGATTTGCCCCACCCGCTCCCTCTTCTGCGGGCTGGAAGATAAACTTTACGGTTCCGTTGAGCTCCGCCCGGCGCTTGCTTAAGATCTCCGCGACCTCTAATCCTATGGCGGTGTGACCATCGTGACCGCAGGCATGCATCTTGCCATCCATCTGTGAACGGTACTCGACCTGATTCATCTCATGAATGGGCAGAGCGTCCATGTCCGCACGAATCGCTAACGTCTTTCCACTCCGACCTTCTCCGCCCGCACTTCCGTGCAGCAGTCCGATCACGCCAGTCTTCGCCATCCCCGTCTGCACTTCTAGTCCCAGATGGCGCAATCTTTGCGCTACAATACCCGAGGTGCGTACCTCTTCATAAGCTAGTTCTGGATGCTCGTGAAAATCTCGCCGCAAGGCGATCAGTTCGGGTACAAGCTCTTGAATATCCAGTGTGAGACGGTCAGAATTGGAAATAGACATAACTGCTCCTTCTACGAAGCAGAGGCGCCGATTCATCGTGCGCAGGCCCCCTTCAGAGGGAGAATTTCTGATCAACGTCCCCCGAAGCGCTCCTCGTCCCTGCTTTCGAGCTGCACTGAAGTTCGACAAAGCAATAGAATACTCTTATATTACCATATCTCTTCCTAATAACCTCGTATTTTAATAGGCCAAATGACACTCCTCGCTCTATGCAAGATGAGCTATACTTCTACCTGGTGAGCTTTCCGCCACCTCTACTACTCGATGGTTGGAGTGTATCTATCATGCATAATCAAGTACAGGCAAGCCAAAAGCCTTCGATCCCTCTACCAACTAATATTAACGGGTCAAGCGAAAGACGTATACGTATACGCATTTTGAGTATGCGCGTTTTGCTCATCCTGCTATTTGCGCTGGGCTTTTTTCTTACAGTATTTCCGACTGGGCGAGCCCTTACACGCTCGACTTTGCTGCTACCAGCGCTGCTTACCGCATCGCAGTCAGGCCCATCAAGTTGGAGTAATGAGCCGATCAAGCATTCACAGTTGACGGCGAGAGCGCAGGGCGGGACGATCAATCTGGATGTGTACGCGCCTGATACTCCTACGCCTGTGGTGTCGCGGGTACGCAGCGGGATTCTGGTCATTGCGGGCGTGGGAGATAATCGCCAGGAGCCGCAGCTTGTCAATTTGCTGGAATCTCTGGCACACACTGGTATTGTTGTGATGAGCCTGACGACACCCGCTCTTTCGGCGTACACTCTATCGCTCAACGATGTCGATTCTACGGTGCAGGCGTTTAAGATTCTGGGACATCTGCCAGGAATGGACGGGAAGCAGATTGGAATCATCTCGATTAGCGGGGGCGTTGGGCTGGCCTGTCTGGCAGCCGCTGATCCTCGTATTCGCGCCGCCGTCTCGTATGTCGTAGCATTTGGTGGCTACTTCAATGTGAAGAGCTTGCTGCGAACCTTTGGACGGCGTGCACAGAATATCGATGGGAAGTCCGTTCATTTCCAACCTATTGATATTCCCGTTCAGGTTTTAGCTAATACAACAGGACAGTATCTTGCTCCTGACGAACGTTCGACGCTGGTGAACGCCTTTGCCGATGGCGCACAACCCCTTACGGCAGATGAGATCGGTCATCTCTCGCCCGGCACTCAAGCTCTCTATCGACTTCTCGCTGGCACAGAGCCCAATGATGTCGATGCCAACATAGCCAGACTTCCCGCAGCCATGCAAGCGCAGTTCGACAAGCTCTCTCCCAGCAGCGTTCTAGGACAGGTGCAGGCTCCTCTCTTCTTGATGCATGATCGAGATGATCCTTCTCTTCCCGTCACCGAAACACGGACGTTTGCGGCCGAACTTGCTCGTCTTCATCATCCCTATAAATATGTAGAACTCCACATCTTCGATCACGTTCGCGTGCGCTCAGATCTCAGCAGCGCCCAGTTGCTCGGCGATGGTTTGAACCTTTTCGATCTACTCACCACCACATTGTCCTTCAACTCTTAGCATGACGGAGGTTTATCCATGATCGTTTTCCTTGCTCTTCTCTGGCTCGGCATCGGCGCTATCGTCGGACTTATCGCAAATGCGGCTAACCTGCGACCAGCATTATGGCAAACGTTTGGCCGGATGCGTATGGCTGTCCTGGGTGCGCTCGTGGCCTTCTGCGGCGGCTGGCTCGGCGTACTCTTGCTCGGCCGTCCGTTCGCAACTATGGCGGCGCTTTGGATAGCGGTGGTCAGTGTCGTGTACACCCCACACCTCTTCCCAAAACCGAACTCTTGATATCGCAATGCTTATTTTTTGCAAAAATGCATAATGTGCAAAAAATAACGGAAGGATAGAATAAATATATGCTAACAAAAGAAGAGACACAAACCATTCTTGAACGAAGATATACTGCTTCATTTTACGCTCCCTGGGCGGATGCAGCGTTGTTCCAGACGATTATTGAAAACCTGGCAGAACCGTTTCGGGATGCGAACATCGAGAAAGTACTTGGCTTAGAAGCACGAGGGTTTATCGTTGGCGCTCCAGTTGCCTACCTTCTTCACGCTGGTTTTGTTGTAGCACGTAAGGCCGGCAATTTGTATAAAGGAGTGTATACACCTGAAGACGTGCTCCAAGAAGTTTGTATCGACTACTCTGGCCAGGAGAAGATTCTCGAAATCGAAACTCACGCATACGGAATTCAGCGAGATGACCGTGTTCTAATTATCGATGATTGGTTCGAGCGCGGAGAACAAGGGCAGGCCGCAATCCGACTTGTCGAGCGAGCTGGAGGCATCGTTGCTGGCATCGGAATTCTCTTTGATGAGATGACAGATGAGAAAAGAAAAAGCTTCCAACGTTACCATTTCCATGCCTTGATTCGTACTTGATGCCTGAATCTCCTATCATTGAGGTAGTTACTTCTGACAATCTTTTTTCCCTTTCATTGAATAAGCAGTAAAAGTGTTTTTCATATGCACTCTACCTCTTGTAGATACTCGCTAAAATTGTGCACAGGATTGTATCTCAGTTGTTGCCTGGCTCTTTCAATAACATACACGCGATCAATGCTAGCTGGTAGCTTCCAGCCCTGGCAAGCAAAAAAAGGCTCTAGCTCTGGTATGCGCGTGGAGATAACAGATGCAGCATCTTGCAGAAGCATCAATGTGTCGTCCTCCAAAAAAGGCGAGGAGGCTGCGATGTTCATTATATCGAAGAGAATATCCCGATTGATGACTGCTAGCAAGTGGGCGATGGCAGCGTCACGGACATCTACGCTGCGAGAGAGCCGATGCAACAGTTGTATCTCTGGCGGCTCAGGGAAAAAGCGCGCAACACGGAGACAGATGGCGGGGAGGCCCTTATGCAAGGCAAAGTGGCGACAGAGCCTTTCGGCAGTCACTTTTGTGTGATCGTAGATATCGCACGGACGCGGAGGCAGATCTTCCGTGACCCAGGCGGCTTTATGCTGTGGAACCAAGGCACGACCATAAAGAGAGGTAGTGCTTGTGTAGACAAAACGTTGCACACCATTCTGCGCAGCCGCCTCTAACAGATTAAGCGCTCCAGTTACGTTGACGGCTAAAAACTGTCGTGAAGAGTGAGTTGCTATATGCGGCTGATGCAGTGAGGCGGTGTGGATGACAGCATCCATCCCTCTCACAAGCTTGCCCACCAGACTTCGATCTGTAATGTCCACTAGACGCTGAGTCCAGGGTCCAGGCACAATGTCGATTCCCACAGGCTCGTGATTGATAGCAAGTAGCTGAGCAATGGCAGATCCCAAGTATCCGGAACTGCCCGTAATCAGGATGCGCATAGCTATACCATCCTTTCATGCTAGTGAGGCACGACATCGCACATATCAGATTATCCGCCTATCTCAAAGACGAGTAGTCAAGCAACTCGATGGCGTTCGCTCAAAGTTCGTAGCCGTGCATGTTTGCGCGTTTCCCAGTCCATCCACTCGGTATCTTGTTGAATAGGTGCTGTAGTTGCAGACATCGAGACAAATTGCATGTCGTGCACATTCTCAAAATAGCCGTTCAACGCTATAATAAGTGCGTTGTTTGAACTGACGACAGCCTGGCATGTTTCTTCAGACGATACTGTTCCAAGCAATGCTTCGCGGCCATCACGCAGCATGAGTATACTCTTAGCAGAGCTCACTGATTGATTGATTGGTTGCAAGATATGTACTCCGCGCTCACGGGCCTGCCTGATTTCGTCCGCTAAAGCTACAGTACAGCTTGCTGGCATACTCAACTCAAGATGGTCAGAAGCGGCCACAATGAGCTCCCGGCTGCACTCAAGGATGTTCTTTTGCCCTCGTACTATCCAGAACTCGTTCGCTTCATCTTTGGACGGAAGCAAGGTCAGGGCCGCAGTTAATCCTTTCAGGGTCTCTTCCATTGAGGAGCGCACCTGCCCAAGAAAGTGCTGCGGATCTTGTGCACGATAGCGTGCAGGTTCGCCGGGTTGCGCAAGTGCCAGTCCTTTCTCTACCAGGCGCTCAAGAACATCATAACTACGTGAGAGCGGCACTCTTGAATGCTTCCCCACTTCATAGCCCGTCAACGGACCATGCTTTAAAAGAGTGTAATATGCCTCAGCCTCGTACTTATTGAGACCTAGCTGCTGCAATTGATCAATGGGAGTTGTCATTCACTTCTTTCTGCTAGTCACCACTATAGTGGTCATTAGTATATCACGAAAAATACTGAAAAGGCAAGAAGCTTGACGATTGATACGAACTTATTGGCACGCAGGCTTGACGATAGGCAAGAAGAAAGGTTATACTCTCAACATACAAGTCGGTTAGACGCCTGATTCTTGTTATGACGTAGCAGTCATTTGAGTTTCGATCCCGATCTCCTCCACCAATACTATGAAGCAAAGCTGTTGGTATGAGAAGCGGAATGACCATCAGGACTCATGAGCAGGAACAAGAACACGAGCTTCTGAGACGTGAAAAACATACGGCAAGGCAAGGAGATTGTGTATGCAAGCTTCCATACAGCAAAAACAGCAGGCCGGCGGACTCCCCTATAAGTGGATTGTGGCTATGGTGGTGATCTTTGGACTCTTCATGGTTATTCTGGATACCACCATCGTGAATAACGCTATCTCGCGCTTACAAAGCGCATTTGGCGCAAGTCTGGCTGATGTGGCCTGGGTCTCAACGGGCTATACATTGACAGAAGGGATTGGAGCCACATTAGCCCCATTCTTTTCCTCGCGCCTGGGCATTAAGCGCTTTTATATGATACTGCTAGCCCTCTTCACCATCAGTTCTGCCCTTTGTGGTATATCCTGGAGTTTGGGTGCACTGATCGTTTTCCGCATCATTCAGGGGCTTGCAGGTGCGTCCATCATGCCAATGTCCATTACCTTGCTCTATAGTGAGTTTCCTCCCGAAGAGCGTGGCGCGGCGATGGGTGCCCTCGGTATCCCTATTTTGATTGCACCAGCTCTTGGCCCAACACTGGGTGGCTACCTTGTGACTTACTGGAGCTGGCAGTCGGTATTCTACATCAATCTGCCGATCGGTATCGTAGGCTTCTTCATGGCTTTTATCTATCTGCGCGATGCCAAACCTCAGCGGGGCGCTCCCTTTGATTTCTTCGGCTTTATCTTAGTTGCTGTCGGTCTGGGTACGCTGCTCTACGCTCTCGATGATGCTGGCACAGATGGATGGAGCTCGACAAAGGTCCAGAGCTTCCTGATCATCGCAATAATGGCCTTGACGATCTTTGTGATCGTGGAGCTATTGATGGCTAGTATGGGGAAGGAGCCTTTGCTTGACCTGCGTCTCTTTAAGGACAGAAACTTCACCGGAGGCAACATAGCCACTGTCATGACGACGATTGCCCTCTTTGGTGGTCTCTATCTGGTACCTATCTACCTGCAAGGATTGCGCGGCTTGACTGCGTACGAATCGGGCCTCGAACTGCTGCCTCAGGCTTTGGCTTCAATGGTAGCTGTGACGCTGGGAGGGTTTCTGTCTGATAAGCTGGGGGTCAAGCTCGTGACCATTCCGGGGCTGCTCATCCTGGGCTTCGCACTCTGGCGTCTGTCGTCGCTCACAACCAGCACACCGTTACCGAACATACAAGGGCTGCTTATCTTACGCGGCTTCGGTTTGGGACTCTGTGCTCAGACGGCGAGTAGAGTTGCTTTGAGCACTTTGAAGGGAAAGCAATTGTCACAAGGGTCCTCTCTGAACTCGGTGATCCGCTCGTGCTCTTCTGCTCTAGGTGTTGCAACCATGACCACTCTGGTGTCCACGCGGCGTGAATTCCACTATACACGTCTGGCCGAGCAGGTCACTCCAAATAGCCCTGGTGCGGCCTACCTGCAGCGGTTAACCGGCGCATTTATGAGCCGTGGACTCCAGCAAGCACAGGCACATCTGGCTGCGCTCCAGATCATGAGTCAGCAAATACAGAAACAGGCATTTCAACTGGCTATCAATGATGCCTTCCTGTTCACTGTACTCACAGTCATTCTTACCGTTCTTCTCTTCCTCTTTGTGATCCAGACGCCGCGCCGACAAGCGAAAAAGGCAAGCGTTCCCGCTCCTAAGCAGGTCGAAAGCGAGGTGGCACCACAGGAGCATGTGGAAGAAGAGGAGGAGGCCGCAGCGTTCGTACACTAAAGACTGCCTGGACACAATTGTAGCACCTTTTCTAGAGCCCGCTACTTTATCACAACGTACCGCTTATGTCAGCGGTACGTTGTGATAAAGTAGCGGGCTCTAGGATCATCTTTTCTGTCGGTTCGTCACAACATGGGGACGTGTTTCACCGTTTAAACGAGAGGACGAAGGGGACGACTTTCTTTGTTAGAAGCCCGCGCGCACGCTTTTCAAGCACAGGAAGAGTTGGGGCGGTATAAGTTTTTTGCCTCATCTGCACATTCTTCTCGTTATAAAAATACAGATCCTCCTGTGATAGAAATCGTTCAGGATTGGATTGTGTCCATATTTCGGAGCCAATACTGGTACCAGGCCGATACTTCCAGATGTTCCTTCCATGCCTGACATATATATGTTGTGTTCTACATGGCATCGTCTGAACAACAGCACCAGAGTTGATCAACCGGCGCACAAAGCCCGATCCATCATCACCCTCTACGCTATCCCGAAAACGCGACCGTGTAGCCCACAGATGCTTGCGGTACATAGCCGTTCCATAGTGCATTCCCTCGACACCCGCAAAAGTTGTAGGTATATCCGCACAGTGCCAGCCTCGCATATGGCATATGTCGAGCACAAATTGTAGATGCAGACCCGTAACATCCGCCTCTCCCGCCAGCAGCGGCGCGACCTGATAGGAGAGGCGCGTGGGAGCATACCAATCATCGTCATCCCAATGACAAATAATCTCACCATACGCCGCCTCGCAAGCAATATTGCGCTTGACGCCTACCGTGTGAGCATACTGCGGCGCAAGGTAGCGCACCTGTGGATGCGACGAGACGAGATCCACAACCAGATCATCGCCATCATCGACCACAATCAGCTCCTTGTTTGGATAATCCTGCTTCTCAAAATAGTAGAGTGCCTGCGCCACAAATTCCCGTCGATTCTTTGTGGGCATGATGCATGATATCAGTGGTTGTTCCATCCCTACCACATCCTTTTTCTATGAAAAATTGACCTTTTTACTTTTTGGCTTGATGACTTCGAATAACTCTTTCGTTGGCTATCATTACCTTCTTTGCATCCTCTAGCTCCGCCACAACCTGATAGCCACTGAAGAGAAAAGGCTGCACGAAGAAGTCTTGCGCAAGAATATGATGAATGCCGTAGTGAGGATGACGATGGTGTATATCGCAGAGCACCATCAGATTCTCTTCCGAATCAATAAAAGCTTCCATGCTTTCACGATCCTTCACCTGTGGAAAAATAACTCTTAGTTTGCGTGGATCGCATGCATTGAGCAGGCTGCGCTCAATAGGATAATGATGAGTCTCAACGGCCTGTGCATGAAAAGGATTCTCTTTCAGATTGGACAACGTCGAATGGCGCACGCCACAGATCGCACACGGCGTATCCAGCGTGACGACGAGCCGGTGATGTGTGCGCATATAAAGAGGAGTATCTTCGCGCGGCGGATGCGGCGGCGTCATCTCCACCTCCGCAATCCCAAACACCGTCGCGTGCACATGCTGGAGCGTCGTCGTCTCCGTCACCTCATCAACACCCGCTTTTCTTGTAATATCGATATCTTTGGTGATCTGCCCCTGAACCTGGGTTACTTTCTTTCCCTTCTTGCGCTCAATAGTGATATCTTCTTTGATTCTTTCGTGAACATGCCCCTCCTTGCCCCATGATTCGAACCCCGCTTACTATCCACCTCAATCTGCTCCCGCACCCGCACATAAGTTTGAGACTTCGCGTGATGAGCCGCTTGCGGCGTAAGTTGTAAATGAGCCAAACCTGGCACTGCCTTTAGCAGTTCATTAAATCGCAATGGTTTAAACATATATCTTTCTCTCTATAATATGAAAGTAGTATGTGCCCATAATTTTTTTATTCATAATGCAATTTCCAAAGTGCATACATAATAAATTTCCAAAAGCCTTTTGTCAAGATAAAATCATTTATCTTACGAAATAGCACATTTGCATACTTATTTCTTATCAGTATCTCTCTAGCTCAAACTAAATGGAAGTTGACAACGCTGTGAGCGATTGAGTATATTGAGAGAGGAGTCACGTTATTGGTTACTTTCACATGAAAGGCAGCATATCACGATAGAACTATCTATTCTACTTATAGCTTTTTAAAAAAAGTCATAGGATATACCGGATTTACCAATCATTTTTTCATCACCAATTCTTTAATAGTGCAAAAAAAGTGTGAAGTAACAACTCTAATTGCTCATTTGAAGCACTGCAATTTCTTTTTTCTAAAAGCAGTTCGCGGAGTAAGTCAAATGCTATCGTAAAAAAAGTATTGATGTTTTGGCAGAAGCCACAGATAGGAAAGCGTGATTCAATTGTGCAGTAACTAAAGGTGTCGTGGAAACCACATAGGCAAGCATAAAAAGATGCGTAGAGGTGTCTCAAAACCGTTCGTTTTCTGCGACATAAAGAGATGAGGCATATTACCTCCTCACGTTTCTGCCTAGAGTAGCTTCCTCCTCGACCAGCTTCACAAGCTAAAAGCTTGGTCGAGGAGGAAGTTTCTGGTAAAAGAACAAGGGAAACCCATCTGCGTACCCAACGAGCTTTGCAGCAACATCAGTACGCCCAGTCATGCTTTCTGCCCATGACATCTGTTCTGCCTGGCTTGCTCTTCAGCTCCGACCAGACGTAGCTTCCTGCCATCCACGCGTCCATCGAATGGACGAGCACCTGTCCAGAGAGCGCGCAAGCCATAATGTTCCACATCGCAGAGGAGTAGGTGCGTCCTTTTGGCGGCTGGCCCGGCTTCCTAATGGAGAGATGCTGAACCTGCCGGTGACTAATTCACCTCCTTCTTCCAAAGAAAAACTTTAAAATTAAACTGGAAGACCTTTGCCTTCAGTCAAGAGGCTTATTACGCTTTTTTGCATTAACCAATCCCAACCCATTGTGCATTTGTCATAGCATTCAAATTCGGGGATTAGACCTAGATGAGTCATACCAACTTTTGAACCATTCTTTACAGGTGAAATTTCCCAAATTATTCTGGTGCCAGCCCACTCTTTTCTATCTTCGTGCCAAGTTTGTTCTGCGTCTATTACATTCCACACAATCTTTTTGCCAGAAATCAGCTCATCGATTTTAATCTTATACCAGTCTCCATTTTTGAAATGAACAGTAAATACATCTCCGAGCTTGGAAGAGCTCCCTTCGAAATTTGTTGACCACCACTCATTAACACGGGAAATTTTATCAAATGCCTCTTCTGGAGTAATGTCTGCGGTTATGTTGCTATGGTAATCTTGTTGTTGCATGAGAAATCACTACCTTTCTAATTTAGCGTTTCTTTTCAGTTGCACTTTGCAACTGAAATTAATATAATACGGGTTCCAGTAGTAGCGAGACAATAATCAACATTAAGGGCCTAGAGCTGTCTGTAAAGAGGATAGAATGCTTCTCCTCTCTTTCCCTGCTCCCGCTGATAACGCACTTTTCCAACGTGAAAGATAGGGTAAATCGACCGTTGATACTACGCATCGGTGCTAAACGTTGGTTATTGTTTGCTACGGAAACCCCAGCAACTCTAGCCGGGCCGCAAGCCACTCTTCACATGTTCCGGTCTTGTGATCAGTCGTTGTTTCTCTCCTTTGTTATCGCTGTATTCTTGTCGTTACGACAAGACATAATGGCCAGGTACCCGTGCTCGTGCCACTCTCCAACCATGGATGCGAGGGACTACTCGTCTTGAGGGAAGTTCGCCCCGGCATGAGGTTCTTTCTCCGCGACTTCCGGGGTGCTTGGTTCCTCAAGCAGGTAGTTCCGCAGGGCAGCCAGACGCTGATCCCATTGTGCTGAAATTTCCCCAATCCAGGTCGTGACGGTCGAGAGCGCCTCTGGTCGTGGCACATACCGCCGCTCCCGACCCATCTCGTGGACCGTCACGAGATCGGCCTGCTCTAAGATCACCAGATGCTTGGTGATCGCTTGACGCGTGATGGGCAAACGGGTGGCGAAGCTCGCAGCTGTCCCTGAGCCTTCTTCACACAATTGTTGAAGCAACAGGCGACGCGTGGGATCAGCCAGAGCCAGAAAGACCCTCTGCGCGTGTGAATCGATCATTACTGGCTTCTCCTCTCCTGTGGGCGACATGCTGACCACGCATTACCCACAACCAGCAAGCTCGCCTTCCAGGACCCAGACCCCAGCTATACGGCTTCCACCCGGCTCTGCAGGTAGGCGTGCAACGCGGAAAGGCACACTTGCCAGCCTCGCTGGTTGTCCTGGTAGGCATCCTCTGCTGGAATAGGCTGGGCCAGGGATGCAAAACCTGACTCGACCAGCGTCAATTGGGTCTGATCGGCCTGTTCTTCCAGGGTAATTTCTACCAGCGTACTGGGGGCTGTGGCAAACGTGAACTTGGGGTGACCAACCGCATAGGAAGGCCAGCGAAAGGCAAAACGATGCGGCTCCTCAATCACTTCGATCCGGCCCGTGTAAGGGCAAGGTTCATTTTTCCAGGTAAAATGGATGGCACCGCCCACGCGAAAATCCATGTCACTCACCACTCCAAACCAGTGGGCAAGCTGTTCTGGTTTGGTGATGGCCTCCCAGACACGTTGGCGCGGGGCGGGCAAGATCATGGTTCGTTCGATACGATCAGAAAGAGTCATTGGATCTCCTCTCCAGTGAAGCAATATGCTCTTGTGTAGCCATCAATAGGCAATGCTCAGGTTGCCTATTGAGAGTATACCAGAAAAAACCGCAATAAGCAACCCCATAGTTGCGTGTCTTGCACATGGGGTCAGACACGCGCAAATAGGAGAAGTGGTGGGCGTGGACCACTATGCGGTTCTCTTCTGCCAAGGGGTCACGAGATTATCCGGGGCAAAACGCATGTTAAGCCATGAAACCTCTTCCCTGGTGCCGTCTCTTATGAGGCAAAAAGGAAAAATGGCACGCTTGCGGCGTCTCATAAATGGCCAATTTTTAAGACATATTGGTCAGTTTTTCTAGCGAGGCATTCTTTGCACACAGACCCCCTCTAGACGAATCTCAAAACTCATCTCATAATCAGAATCTCAAAAGGTCAGATGGTTGGCGGCAAACATGAGACAAATAGATTCGTTCTGCATAGAAGTGTGTTTGAGAGACGATCTAGCAAATCGGCGAATGTAAACTCTTGTATACAAAGCCCAATTATGATATATATAGATTATAGCTTGACTTTCTTTCAAGTATGAAGCAGCCTGTCGGGTCTCAAAATCGTAGGGCTGCTTTCTTTCAATACCCCTTTCGTCCAATTTCACATACGTCCTCTTGCAAATACACCTGCTTAAGAAATGCTGTAAACTCATGCATTTCTGCTTGATATTCATACAACTTTGCTTGTCGATGTTCAGGCGAAGCAACTTCCTGTAGTGTTGCCCCTTGACTTTCCAGGCGAGTACGACCCGCACTCTTGGCTTGTAACACCAATCTAACGTCGTAGGGAACCTGCCTTTGCTTATAAAATGCTGTCAGGTAGGTAAGCAGCCTTTCCCGAAGAGCAAGGTGCTTCGCTAAGGCTTCAATGCGTGCCTCGTGTGCACGATGAAACAACTCTTGAGAAGGTTGTCCTTGCGCATAGGCAGTTTGCGCCTCTTTGAAGAGCAAACCGATGTGGTCGGTTTGCTGCTTTGCCTCCGGGTCTTCTATATCAACCCACGGGGCACCGCTTGCACTGCTCAAATGTCCCTCACACGACATCACGGTAGGAATTTTAAGCAAGTTCAACACAATTACAGTGTCCAGAATACCTGTATCAATACCGCAACCTAGTTTGTCGGTTTCACGTGAAAAACGGTCATGCATTGCTTGCCATTGTTCATGATATTGTACATCTATAGTCATATTTTGCTTCCTCGTAAATCTGCACAAAATGTGCAGAGAAAGAAAGATATCCGCTTGGAGTATTCGTCCTGTCTCTACATATTTCTCGTAGCTGTACTCGCTCAACAAGGAAAATTAAAGAGCAATAGAGAAATCAGATTAGCACAAAGAGATGATTTAAGTAAAGAGAGAGTGATAGATGAGGTGTGTGATACTGCCAATCACCGCGTCGGGTTCGTCGAGGGGCACTTCGGCGAGCCGCCAGAAGAGGAGGCTGGTTATGGATGCCATCGTAACTAGATCGACATCGCTTCGCGCCCCCGGACCCTGCTGCAAAACACGAAACATCATTTCTATCTGCCGCGCCGTCCATTCCTCAATACGCACATGTAATTCCTGTAATTCCCGGTCCTGGACGACGGCTTCGCGCCAAGCACGATATGCGCCGACGTAGGCCCAATCCGTCAGCAGACCCTGCCGCACAACTTGCTCGATGATAGCGCGTGGGTATTGTAATTGATCTGGCGAGATTTGAGTTGGTAGCGATGCGGCTTCGTCCAAAAGCCGGTTCATGAGGACGAGGAGGAGTTGGCGTTTTGAGGCGAAGTGCTGGTAGAAGCCGCCGACAGCCACACCTGCGCGGTGAGCAATCTCTTCGATCGAGGTCGCCTCATAGCCTCGCTCGGCGAAGAGGGCAAGCGCCGCCTCCAACAGCGCGTCGCGTTTGCGGCGGCTGCGCTCTTGCTGCGGCGGAGGCGGGAAATGCTGCCCGGCTAAGAGATCGGGGCGAGCACTTCCTACTATCCCATCTCCCGATTCAGGAGTGGACTGGCTCATGAACAAACTCCATAATACGTTGTGCAAGTAGTTCGGGCTGATCTTCCGGCACAAATGCTCGTGAGTGCGAGACAGCTTCCAGTCTGGCGTCAGGAAAGGCTTGTTGCAAACGCCTGGCAAAGCGTGCGGAGAAGAAAGGATCGTTCTTCCCCCACACTATCAAGACTGGATGCCGAAAGCTCGCGAAGGCCCGCGAGGCTTCTAGTGTAGAACGATTCGAAACACCTTGCAATACCTTTGTCGTATCATGCTGTACACCTGCGTCATTCAAAAATGGTCCAAAATAAGCATCCAGCACATCCTCTTCCATCTGACGATATGCGACGGTCGCGACAAGTGCTTGCTGTGCTATTCGTGAACGCAGCACTCCTGCTAAAAATCTCGTGAAGTTCTCTCCGAAAAAACGTGGTCCATAGTGGAGAAAACTAAAGAGTGGCGGAAAAAAGTTTTCAAATGCATCACAATTTGTGAGCACCAGGCGCGTGATGCGCTCAGGATGCGCCGCGATTGTCAACTGACAGATAGCTCCTCCCGTATCATTCCCAACCAATGTTACGTCTTGTAGGTCAAGGGCGGCCAGAAAGTCTGCCACCAATTGAGCCAGTCCACCCGGACTCAGATTCGCATCCGCGCGCATAGGCAAAGAGTGTGCTCCCAATGGCAGATCAGGGGCGATGCAGCGAAATCTCTGCGCGAGACGAGGAATAACGTTGCGCCACAATAAGCTGTTCACAAAGACGCCGTGAATAAAGACGAGCGTCGGTCCACTCCCCTGCTCGTAGTAGCGTACAGTTCCCTGGGACAATTCCACCTCTTTATATCCAGCAGGCGAAAGTAAGGTTGTCATGAGTATCTCCTTTTCCTGGCACTTTTAATTTGAACTTGAGTTCATATTCTTATTTTAAACAGAAACACCTGTGTTTGTCAAGGCGGAATCTGATGAAAAATGCGTTTTCTCTAAAAATGTTACATATTGACACCTAAGTGGCGGGTGGTTCGTGTTAGCTACAGATAAACTTGTGTAAAAGTCATTTGGACGATGAAGGATTCTGAAATACCTTTCTTGATCCGAATGATGTAATAGCAGATGAACAGTCAATACTCTATCTGTTACATATCTCTAGAGGAAATGGCTGTTCGAGGAAGAAAGGAAACTACTATGGCCGATAAATATTCTACACATGAGGCATCCGTTGTCGTTGCTGCTCCTGTTCATCAGGTGTATGCGATGTTTACACACTTCAATGACTTTCCAAAGTTTATGAGCTTTGTGAAGGAAGTAACCTATCATAATGATCAGAGCAGCCACTGGGTGGCCGAAATTGTTGGTCGCCACGAATGGGATGCAGTGAACGAAGGCTGGATTGAGGATCGCCAGATCGGTTGGCGTTCTACCAAAGGCTTAGAGAACTTTGGTAAGGTAACGTTTGCACCAACCGGCAACAATCAGACTCAGGTAAATGTCTCTCTCAGCTACGATCCTCCTGCCGGTGTCCTGGGCGATCTGGGCGAAAAAGCAGGCGTTGGTGCCCGTTTCCAGACTGCCTTAGAGCATGATCTTACACACTTCGCCAATCTCGTGGAGCAGGCCCCTGCCGGTGCTCTAGACCCCAATTCGTCTAACTACATCTTCCATGCCGATAGCGCGGCTTCAAAGGGTCAGACGACCGCACGCCAAAACGAGACGATGTAATATTCTTGCTTATCTCAAAGCAGGATAGTCTAAGCAAAAAGAGAGCGTTGCATTATAAGTGCGACGCTCTCTTTTCCTATTCTTTTCGTCTGGCTATTTATCAAACAAACTTAGAAAGGCTGGTCGGCAGCCCTTCCGCTCTTCAAGAGACACATCAGGGACACGAACAATCTGCCTCCATACGGATGCATCTTCACTACCAGATGTGGCCGGTATCAACTGCACACGCAAGTTCTGCTTTGGACGCAGCGTAATGGTAGGATTGAGCCCGGGCTCGTAGCCTGGAAAGGGCTGCGGCATATAATTTTGTAGGATGGAAGCCAAAATGATTTTGGCTTCCATCTGCGCTAAGGGCATACCGATACACATGCGTGGCCCCATGCCAAATGGAAAGTAGGCTCCAGAAGGAACTCGCTGTCCATCGACGGGGTCCCAGCGTTCGGGACGGAATGCTTCGGGATCGCCCCAGATCTCTGGCAGGCGATGCAGGACCCACTGGCTCATCATCACCAGTGTACCTGGCTGCAAAGCGACGCCGTCCAGTTCGAACTCTTTAGTCACGAAGCGGGCCTGCATCCAGGCGGGAGGATAGAGGCGCATAGATTCGTTTAGAACCCAGTCAGTGTAGGTGAGCTTGCCCAGGTCTCCTACTGTCGGCGTGCGACCCTCTAAAACAGTACGAATCTCATCCAGAAGCTTTACGCGAATTTCCGGATGCTCGGAGAGCAAGTAGAAGGTCCAGACCAGGGCGTTGGCCGTGGTTTCATGTCCAGCCGCGAGAAAGGTCAGAATATGGTCATGAATCTGCTTGTCGCTTAGATGTTCCTCAGTCTCGCTGCCACTCGGCGAGGCCAGCAGCATTGAAAGCACATCGCTCTGCTCACGCTCGTCGCCACGCCGTTGTGCAATGAGCGTATAGATGAGCGTATCTAGCTTGCGCGCAGCAGCCATACGCTTGCCGTAGCCCGTAATTGGATTGTCAATGCGTATTCTCAGGACGTCTTCGGCCACACTGGTCGCCGTGCCTATCATGTCGTTAAAGGCTCCGCCCAACGCGTCAAGCTGGTTGGATAGGTCTATATTGAAAAGACATTTACTGATAATGCGCAACGTCAATTTCTGCATTTCGCTCGACATATCAACCGTATCGCCAGCATGCCACGATTGCAGGACCTCTTGTGTATACTGGTCGATAACGGTTGCATAGCCCTCGACGTATTTCTTGTGAAAGGCAGGCTGCACAGCACGGCGCTGCAGACGATGCTTCTCGCCATCGATCGTGAGTAAACCTTCGTTGGCAACGCTCTCATCTTCCTGAGCAACGCCCGCATTCGAAAAGTTCCGTGGATTTTCTACGAGAACGGAACGCACATACTCGGGCTTGAACAGCAGCACAAGCGGATTCTTGCCAAGATGGATGGTCGCCATGTTTCCATATGTTCGCTGTAGCTGCTGAATATATCCAAGTGGATCGCGCCTCAGTGAAAGAAGGTTGCCAATATACGGAAGCTTTCTAGGGCCCGGTGGAAATACTGTTTTCGTCGTTTGCATATCTTGAGCGGTTGTTGCCATGTTCGCATTCTCTTTCCAGTTGACTGTTCACGATCCTTTACTATCAATGATAGAACGAAAAAGGTTAGAAAGGCAACGCTATCCGCATCAACTACACGATATTCTATTTCTTTTGGCTATAGTCGTTAAATAGTTGCGCATCCTCCGCCTTATCACTCGACTTTTTTCTTCGTCTATACAAATAGAGTTCTCCTGATCCTTTATTGAGGGAGACGACTTCTGAGAAGAATGTGCACTTATTCTGATACTCTGTACAGCTTTTTTATGGCTCTTCGGCACCGAGAATTTTAATCTCTTTGCAGTTGTTAATAAGAATGACAGATAGCCTTGATCCGATATACACGTAGAGACAGCCACATAAAGCTCGCTTAACCATTCTTTGCCATCGGGCGTTGTCTTTGCGGCACAAGCAACGGGCACAGCAGGTATCGCCGCCGCCACCTCTTCATCCACCAGCCGTGCAATCTCCTGAAGTATACACCCCCTCTTTTCCTGACATAGCTTCTGATAGATATTTTTTTGCTCTAACACTCCATCATACGTTAGGATGACCAATGAGTAGCGCCATGCATCACTTCCATAAGCCTGCGTAATCAGTTCAATAGCACGTCTCTCGCCATCGGTTATACCCGTTTCCAGCAGTGGCGACACAAACAATAGACCATCAAATCGTGGTGCTCCATCCTCAAGGCGCGTCTGATAGGTATAGTCTTTCCCGCGCTCGGTTGATATGTTACACAAACCAGGTGTATCAATGATGGAGAACTTACTCTCTCCTTCATTATGTTCGTAGGCAGTGACCTGGAATGTATCGTGAAGTTGGTCGTCTTCAGGCATCACCTCTTCTCTGATTAATACATTGATAGGTTTCGCCCTGTTCGCACCAGCACGCCCGACGAGTAGAAAGGTAAATTTTTCCCGCCGAGCTCGCTCTAGCCTCTTCGCAAATACCTCTACCATTTGCATAAAATATTTTCCCTCATCTTCAACCACATTTCTCCTCACCTGCTTCCTGCCATTCTTCTTACAGCCCAACTTTTCTATCATGAATGCAAAGTTTTGCGCGAGTGCAGCTTCGAACCAGCCACCCGTCTCTAACGAGAGATTTTCTTGCTTCGCGTTATAGTCCTGTTTATCTAACATATTGCCCTCTTCCTCATTTATATATAGTGAAAGTAGAGACACCATCTGTATTTCTTTATGCAAGAGTTCTATAGTATCTGTATTTTTTCGTCTAAAAAATCTTTAAGGTGTACGGATGAAGCGTACGAAATTTAGAAAAGCAAAAAGCAGCCAGAATAAGAGATGAAGTGATAATGAGATAAGTACTCCCACAGTTCCTCCTAATAGGAACCCCAGCACCGTGAAAATCGCGCAAGATATATAGCAGCCAGCCCAGACCAATGACACAGGGACGGGAGTCGAGCTAGAGCTCTTTCCGTGTTTGTACCATTTTGCTACTCTATCCCTTTCCTGACTCTTCATTCACACCTCAGAGGCATGTGTTACACAATACATAGTCTTTTTGCCTGGGAATATTGTATATAAAAGAGGTGAATGTTACAATATCTTACATTGAGCGGAGGGAAGGGGAGACCAGCGAACCCGGCTTCTCAGGCGGCTTCACCTGCTCTCTCCTGACCCTTTAAGTTCGATGATCAAACGCAGAAATGACAAAGCAGCCGAAGCAAGCGTCAACAGGCTTGAAAAGCCAGACGAAGACCCTTCGTCTGCACACGAATCCCTTTGCCGACGACGACGGGGCACTAGTTCCCCGTTTCGGTACACGGCTCTCGGATCTCTTGTGCACGCGTTCTCTCCTGATGATAAATAGAAAAATTGGTCTCTATTTCACATGGTGCTGATGCTGGTGCCCTTCTTTCTGTCCCTCCTGTGGATGAAGACCTGTTCCCCGGGAACGATGCTTTCTGTGGAAGAGAAGCAGAGCGTGCTCTTTTGTCATCGGTCCACCCTTCTGCAACGGGGAGGTGTTTCTCGTCGTTGTATCTTCTGAACAAAAACGAGTGATACGTGCAGGATCAATGACAAAAGAGCAGCAGGGATGAACTGCGTGCGATCGTGTTCTGGCTCGAAGAGGGTTCTTTCTGCTTCGCGCAAACGGGTAGGAACGTCCATTTCGCCTACGTTCACGTCGACAATCGTGTGACAGCAGTTGACAGCAATGTTGACAGCAATTCTCGCACGGCTCTGCGCTTTTCTGCGATGCATCACGAGCTTGTACGAAGAGATCGTCCGCTCGGATTGCATGGAGAGGCAGGGATGAAGCGAGCTCAGCATGCGTGTAAATAGAACAATATCACCTGTTATCATCCTTTTATCACCTTGTGTAAGAGCCGGAGGCAATTTTTTCTCGCCTCGGTGCTCAGGTTCATCTATTTTTTGTCGGCAAGCCTCGTAACATAGAAACGGTAGACTGTATTGCATAAAGCGAATGCATTACTCAAGCAAGCGCGTGAAGCTTATGGCTGGACACAGGCGCAATTGGCAGAGCGCATCGAGTGTCCCAGTAGCGTTGCTATCAGTCGTTGGGAGAGCGGCAGCGTTGTTCCTGGTTCATACTATCGAGGCAGGTTGTGCACGATCTTTCAGAAGACGCCGCAAGAATTAGGCTTTCTTCTACAGGAGGAGTCTGACGAGGATATGTCTCAGCCAGACCTCTTTATTCCAAAGCCACTCTTTTTCTATAGAGTGCCCCTTCCAAATCCAGGAGAGTTCTACGGGCGCATGCGTGAAAGACAGCGCTTAGTAACCCGCACGCTTCAAAAGGGATCAACCTCTATCACTGGTCCCCGGCGCATAGGGAAGACGTGGCTTGCATCCTATATGCGCTTCATTGTGCTTACTACATCTGACATCTCTTTTCGCTTTGGCTATCTGGATGCGATGTCTCCCAAATGCTGGACCGTTTCGGGCTTTACGGCTGAGGCACTTCGCGTCCTGGGCCTTCCAATACCTTCGACTCAGCCCGATCTCAGCACGCTTGTTGACGGTCTGCAAATGCTACAAGAGCAGAACATTACGCCCATTCTTTGCATCGATGAGTTCGAGTCCTTTGGTGATCATCAGGAGTTCACGCCTCTCTTCTTCAGTGGGCTGCGCGCCATGACACAGACACAGGACTTAACTCTTATTGTGATCAGTCGCGAGACGCTACGGACAGTGGTTGGCCAGAATTCGCGTGGGAGAGGTTTCATCAATATCTTTGAGGAAATTCGCCTCAAAAAATTCACGCACGCTGAAACAGAACAGTTCATCGAGACAAAAGGACAGGTTGCTGGCTTTACCTTACAGGAACAAGAGCAATATCTCTGGCGCTACGGACGCTCAGATGAACGTGAGGAAGTCTGGATTCCGCAATGTCTACAATATACCGGTCTGACCCTCCTGGGCGATCTTCATCAGGCGCGCCTCAATTCTGACTATAGACATATCTTTGAGGAACTTATGAAAGAAGAATTTGGAGAATAATGTGATGGGGTTTGTGCAAGCTGTTGGACAAAAGTTTTTCCTGGTCCCTTACCTACAACTGCAACGTTGCTTCTTTCAACCTGTTCGCTTTAATGAGAGCCTTGGATCACCAGAACTTTTTCAGCGTTTCTCTATCATTTTAACACTTATTCCTGTTCTCTTTCTTTGCGCGTTTCCTCCTACCATTATACTTCGTGTGACCATTTTTCTCCTTCTGCCAGACCTCTTTCCTCACTACACGCTCCAGAGCTTTACACCCTTTGCACCTACTCTGCTCTGGTTCTTATTCGATGCCCTCTGGGCTTCTCTACTGAGCTGTGTTGTTACAGCACTCGTCGGCAGTTTCTTTAGCGTTAACCTTGGTATCGCTTCAGCTCTGGCTCTCAGCTTTGCCAATGGAGTTGTCATCCACACCACCAGTGACACGCTGGTTGACATTGTTTTTGGCATAGCCTTTGGCGTCCTGCTTGGTATTAGCTTTAATAGCGCCCATGCTATCAAGCAGGGAGGACTGAAGCAGGCGACAATTGCGACCTGGATTGCAATGCTTCTTGGTCTGCTGATTGGATTTCTTGCGGGCACTGTTGTTGGATATTGGGCAGGCTACCTGTTTGGTATCCTCTATCCCATCGCGCCAGATCAGGAGAACATTGCGGGAAGTGTTGTTGGCCTTATCGTTGGTGGTCTCACCGGCTGCTCCTCTGCCGCCCTTCTGGGTGCTCTTGTTACCGGAATCGTAAAGAAGAGAGAGGCCGTTCTTGCTCTTGGTACGCGTATTACACTCGCTCTCTCTTTTGCCTTTAGTTTAGCACTTGGCATCCCTGCCGGTGATCTTGGTTTTCATCATGATACATTTGTTCACGGCATCACCTATGGCCTGGAGCAGGAAGGAATTGTAGCAGTCGCCTTTCTCCTCTTTTTTCAGCTCAGCTACTATCGCCTCCCCCTCTATCCTTTTAGCGCCTACTCTACAACAAGCGCGTATGTACTGAGCCAGAGAAAGCACCAGCCCGCGCTCTATAGCCTGCGTCACTCGGCCCTGCATTGGGACGAGTGTACGTTCTTGCCTCTTCCCTATCTAAAAGAGCTTTTGCTGCTCGCGGCTGAACAAAGCTTGAGCGAGACGCTCGACGAGATCAACTTTATTCTTACACAACGCCTACCGCAGCGCTGGGCGGCCAAGGTTACGGCCTATGAACTGGGCCTACGTGATCTAGGGCAGCGTATGAAGCTGCGCGATATTAGCCAGGCTCATCAGAATCTCGACCTTCTCGTTCCTTCCGTTGTGCGCGAACTGAGTCCGACGGCCAGCAAGGTTTTTCGCGTCCTCGACGATGCCAGTCGCGCTGCCGCAAGCTATCAGACGCAGACGAACAAACAGGATCGTCAGAATGCCCTCGGCCAGATGATTGACTATCTGCGAACTTTGCATCCTGGTCAATCTTTTAAATATATAAACCTGAACCAGATGCTAGAGGTTGTGGTGAGTAGCTGGATAATGCTGGCAGAACAGGGCAAAGATACGCTGGGAAGCACTTCGGGCGCGCTCTTTATTGAGAATCCATACGTTCCAGGGCGCGCTTTGGACTTGCACAGCCCGCTCTTTGTGGGCCGTAACGATGTTGTGCAGAGACTCAGCCAGGCATTTCATAACCCTCAGCGTCCCGCGTTCTTGCTCTTCGGCGAGCGACGCATGGGCAAGAGTAGTATCATTAAGCAACTCCCTGTCTTGCTTGGACCCGGCTACGTTCCTGTTTTTTACGATCTACAACAACCGGGCCTGCTGGCGAGTGCAGCCGCCTTCTTTGGAAAGGTAGCGGGGGGTATTGAGCGGCAGATGAGAGATCGTGGAATGCTCGTTCCAGCGCTCGATCGCGTCTGGCTTGATTCTATTCAACAAGCTCAGGGCGAGTTACCAGTCTATGACCATTTTGATCGTTGGCTGGGTCTTGTGGAAGAGCTACTGGAACGGGAGAACCGCATCCTTATTCTCGCCTTTGATGAGTTTGAGCAGCTCTCGGACGTTGAGAGTACTAGCAATCTCAATCTCAAGCTTCTCTTCAATTGGTTCCGCAGCGTTATCCAAAATCGCTCACGATTGGCACTTCTGTTTAGTGGGGCGAAGATGATTGGCGATATGGGGCGCAGTTGGGCTGGCTACTTTGTGAATGTGGAACGCATCAAGGTTAGCTTCCTGTACAAGCAGGATGCATACGATCTGATTGTGCGACCAGTGCCACATATCTTCTCAGAGGAAGTGGCGAACGAGATTATGCGTGTGACCTCCTGCCATCCCTTTCTCATTCAGGCCGTCTGCAAGCAGGTGATCGAGCTGCTCAACCACGTATCTCGTGAGCAGCAACGCTCCGAGATGTGCTAGAGGTACAGCACGAGGTTTTCGAGAATTGGCCTGCCTACTTCTGGGATCTCTGGGATAACAGCGATGAATATCAAGCTGCTTGCTTACGCGCTCTTCTTGCACTTACTCAGGCTGATCTTGCTCAGATTATCCAATACACCGCACGGCCTCCGCAAGCTGTCCTCACTGCTCTCAAAAAACTTCTCATGCGTGACATCGTGCTTCTGGACCAGGATCTCTATCGTATAGCAGTGCCGATGTTCGCCTCGTGGATGAGCCAGAATCTTTGACCTCTTCTTGTTCAACATTTCCTTTGAACGAGAGCAACCATTATCCTCAGCAAAAACGTAATAGGATTATATACCCATTGAGGAGCTCTACAATGATGTTTAACGGATGCGTCGGACCACTTCATGCATAAGCAGTGGTCCGACGCATCCGTTAAACATCATCAAACTGTGACATATTTTGCAAGGAAGACACATGACTACTTTTCTACAACTGGCGACAATCAGTGCTGCAAACGCTGAGAAACCAAGCGTGCATAACACGGTTATTCTTATTTTGATTCTTCTCATCGCTGGACTTGCCCTTGCCCTGGCTGCTCCTCGTCTGAAACTTCCCTATCCTATCTTGCTTGCTTGTCCTGGGTGGGCTGCTGCTGGGATTTGTGCCCGGTCTGCCGCGCTTCAACCTCGACCCGGATCTCATCTTTCTCTTGTTTCTTCCGCCATTGATCTACGCATCGGCGTGGTCTACCTCGTGGCGCGATTTTAAGAGGAATCTCCGTCCTATCTCACTTCTTGCAATCGGCCTTGTATTCTTTACCACTCTCTTTGTTGCGATAATAGCGCGTGCGATTATACCCGGACTTCCCTGGGCCGTTGCCTTCGTTCTAGGTGCCATCGTCTCGCCAACTGATGCAGTTGCGGCTACATCTATTATGCAGCGTCTCCACATTCCACATCGTATCGTCACCGTTTTAGAAGGTGAGAGTCTGGTCAATGATGCGTCAGGTATCGTGGCCTATCAGTTCGCTGTGGTTGCGGTCATTACAGGCGCATTCTCGTTAGCCGATGCTGGACTGCAATTTGTCTTTGAGAGTGCTGGCGGTATTGCTATTGGTCTCGCCATTGGATGGTGCCTTACTCTGATACATCGCCGTTTAGATAATCCCGTCTTAGAGATTGTTATGACGTTGCTAACACCATTTGCGTCGTATCTTCTTGCGGATGCTCTTCATACCTCGGGCGTTCTTGCTACGGTGGCCGCGGGACTCTACTTGGCACGAAAATCGTCCGTTCTCTTTTCTGCCCAAACACGTCAGCAGGCACTAGCCGTCTGGAACGTTCTTGTTTTTCTGCTGAATGGTCTCACGTTTATTCTTATTGGCTTACAACTGAGAAACATCCTTGAGCAGCTTGACAACACCATTGCGCATCACAGCGTACTCAATCTCATCTGGTATGCTGTAGGCATCTGTATAGCCACAGTAGTGGTGCGCATCATTTGGGTCATTCCCGCTACGTATCTCCCTCGCCTGTTGAGCCGTCGCGTACGTGAACGCGATCCCATTCCTAACTGGCGAAATGTAGCCATTATTAGCTGGACCGGTATGCGTGGCGTTGTATCTCTTGCTGTCGCGCTTGCGCTTCCCGAAGTGACCGAACGGGGAGCACCGTTTCCCGAACGTCCCTTAGTGATTTACCTGACCTTCTGCGTCATTCTCTTTACGCTCGTCGCGCAAGGTCTTAGCCTCCCGTTTCTTATTCGCATTCTTGGCTTAAAAGATGATGGTGAGTCCGAAGTTGAAGAGGTGAAAGCGCGCAAAGTAGCACTACAAACAGCTTTGAGTCGTATCGACGAATTGATCGACCAGGAGTTGGCTCCCAGGGAGATCGCTGATCATCTACGTGAGCACTATGCGACACGTGCACAAAACCTACAGGACTCCGCCGATGGTAAGATGAACGAACAAAGCAAAAATCAGTTCCAGAGCTATCGTACTGTAGAGCAAGAGGTGGTGAGGGTTGCTCGGAACTCGGTTGTGCGCTTACGAGATCAGGGTGAGATCAACGACGAAGTGCTCAGGCGCATTGAGCGCGAACTTGATCTAGAGGAGGAACAGTTGGAAGGGAGAGAAGAGAGATAGCAAGAGATTTTTCGGCAGATACTATTTTTGCTTCTCTTTCTGTATATAAAAGATCCATTTGTTTTCATCAATTGTTCAGATCAAAGCCTTTATCTGTAACCGTTCTGCCCTGCCCGGACGTATCCTCAATATCATCTGTTTTTTTCATACCCTAGCACGATAAAAACGGGTGGCTACGTCTTTTTTTTAGTTCTACACGTCCCGGCATGAAAAAAGGAGATTGCTGTCTATGGCAACGAGACCCGCGAACAATCTGTGGCGCGTCAAACCAATTGATCGCATCATGAAACAAAGTGGGAACAAAGAACAGGGACTGAAACGAACACTCACGGCGTTTAGTATCACGCTCCTGGGCATTGGCGCTATCGTAGGCACCGGTATTTTTGTGTTGACAGGGGTCGCGGCGGCAAAATATGCTGGCCCTGGCTTGATTCTCTCTTTTATTGTGGCAGGCGTTGCAAGTGGTCTGGCCGCCATTTGCTATGCCGAGTTCGCAAGCACGGTTCCTATTGCTGGTAGCGCCTATACGTACTCGTATGCAACGCTTGGTGAGCTGGTTGCCTGGATCATTGGCTGGGACTTGATTCTGGAATATGCTGTGGGTGCGGCGGCGGTGAGTATCGGCTGGTCCGGCTATATCGTTGATCTCCTCAAAAGTTCATTAGGCATTGTTATTCCTAAAGCGTTTGCAACGTCACCCTTTTCAGGCGGTATCATCAACCTGCCAGCATTCCTGATCATCCTGCTGCTCACAGCTCTGCTGATCCTGGGTACGTCTGAAAGCACGCGCATTAATAACATTATCGTGATTGTGAAGCTGGCGGTTATTGTTTTCTTCCTGATTATCGGCTTCGGTCATGTCAATCCTGCCAACTGGAATCCATTCCTGCCCTATGGACCCGGCGGCATCTTCCGTGGCGCGAGTATTATCTTCTTTGCTTATATCGGCTTTGATCAGATCTCGACTTCGGCTGAGGAAGCAAAAAATCCGACCAGAGATATGCCACTCGGTATCTTTTTAAGCTTGCTTGTCTGCACGGTCTTGTACATTGCGGTGACAGCAGTGCTGACGGGTATGGTCTCCTACAAACAGCTCGATGTGGCCTCTCCTGTATCGCATGCTCTAATCCTGGTTGGACTCAATACAGCCGGATCAATTATCTCATTTGGTGCCGTCTGCGGCCTGACTACAGTACTACTCGTTCTGCTTTATGGACAGAGCCGTGTCTTCTTCTCAATGGCTCGCGACGGTCTGATGCCAGCGCTCTTCTCTCGCATTCACCCACGCTTCCACACTCCCTATGCGTCGAGCCTGCTCATTGGTGTCTTTGTTGCCCTCATAGCAGGATTTACACCCATCGATGTAGTGGCAGAGTTGACGAATATTGGGACGCTGACTGCGTTCGCGCTGGTTTCGGCGGCGGTGCTGATCTTACGTCGTACTCAGCCGGATCTGCGCCGTGGCTATCGTGTGCCGTTTGTGCCGGTCCTCCCAATTCTCTCTGTACTTGCCTCGTTGGTCCTGATCGTGAGTTTGCCATTGATCACTCTCTTGCGTTTCGTTATCTGGTTGCTCATTGGCCTGGCCGTCTACTTCCTGTACAGTCGCCACCACAGCCGCCTGGATCACGATGAAGAGGCTCCAACAGAGGAAGAGAGACTGGCTGATGCTACCTAAAGCTCATCTACCATAGAGCTATACTCTTGTATACCTCTGTGCAATGTGATGACTACTAAGTGGCAGGATATTTGCATGTATAACAAGCAAATATCCTGCTTGTTCATTTTTTGCAAAAGGCTTATATAATAGACGAGACAAAAAAAGCTGACTGGGCATCTTACTTATTGTATATAAAATACTACATTAAGGAGTGCTTGTATGAAGTTTACAAGTATACTATTCACGCTTATCGTTTCTTTGTTGTGTATTGCATGTGGATCGACAGAAGGAACTCGAACCTCCACTAGTCCCTCACCAACTCAGGTAACAAAGACTGTACCCAAAGTTGCTAGATCTGGAGCAGTGACGGTCGAAATCGATGCATATAGCGGTCGGCCCAATCCAGGATGGACTCTGTCTTCTCAGGAAGTGGTTGAATTGAAGCAGCGTCTACAGGGTCTCTCTTCAATATCAACACCTTCCCCTAAAGGCGATTTAGGTTATCGAGGATTTCTGATCCACGATCCCGCACATACGGCTGGTATTGGCACACAGGCACAGGTTTATAACGGTGTCATCACTATGACAGATCAGCAACAAACTACTTCTTATAAAGATATTCATGACGTTGAACAATGGTTACAAAAACAAGCGTATCTCCACAACCAGGGAGAACTCATGAAATCCCTGGGAAAGTAAACATTCCTTTACTTTCCCCTGTTTCCTTTACCCATTGACGTTACGTTATGCATCACTACTTTCTTCATCTCTCAAGGCAACTGGAAGCGGTGTCTGCTCAGGCTTCACCAGGGCATCTTGAGAATTGGAGTCTACATCTGCCGTGCCATTTCCTCGTAGGTTAATGCGGAAGTAGATTTCGTTGCCGTGATTGCCGTAGGTGCCATCTATCGTGTCCGAGAGTGGATGTCCGTTGCGTGGGACGGTGAATGTTGGGAGGTGGCAGAAATCGTAGTCCTCACAACCGGGAAATTGCGAGATGTCCAGTTTGGTCGGCGACTCTAGCTGCGTTCCATCGGTGTCGTCGGCTGTGCCTGGATAGACGTTGAGCGTTTTGCCGTCCTGGCTAGTGCTGATGATATAAAAGTGGCCTTTGCTGTCTTGCGTGATGCGCATCTTGACTGCGTAGTCGATATCCTGTCGCTCATCCTTGATCACTTGTCCATTGGCAAGGATAGCGTGATGAGCTCCATCGTACTGATTAACGTAGAGAACGTGTACGCGGCCAAAGGTGTCGATATAGGTATCGACGATATAGGTAATATCATGATCTGTATCGTTTTTAGGTTGAACTTCGGTGATCACCTTTTGTACAAGTTGGGGATCTTGCTGCGTTACGTCTTTCATATAAAAGTATTTGATTGCGTTAAAGACGTAGTCAAGTTGTCCATCAGGTGCGCTTGGATAGTTGAGCTCTCTGCGATGAACGTCGCGCATGGCTGTGATTGTCAGATCGTTATTGTCGCCGGGCAGGAAGAAGGCATAGGTATAACGATAGTCGATGGTGCTGGTATGAAATTGCCACTTTTGAGTGTCGGGATTATAATAGCTCCACACGAAGACGCCGGGTTTGTCATTGCCGGTCTGAAAGATGACGATGTCGCCCTTTGCGTTGGTGCCGCTTCCAGCGTAGCCCTGGTCCTGTCTTATCCACTTACCAGGAATATTATCTTCTTTAAATGATTTTCCCTGGTCAGTCGATACAAAGTGATCGAGGACTCCATTATCGTTCGGCCAGGCAAAGACATGAATCTCGTCGTGAGCACCACGTAGAATATTGATCGGCTCCGACCCCGCGTTGCCAGATTTTATCTCCTCCCAGTTGCTGCTAGTGGGCGATCTGTGCATTAGATGCCACTGCCGCTTGCCCTTGCCATCACCCTCAGATGTATAGACAGTAAAGATGTCGCCCGACGAGGTGCGCACAATCCGGTTCTTGTGCACGCCCCAGCTATTAGGCACATAGTTGTCCTCCTGCCCAAATGCCTGGTCGGTCACCTGTTCGAGCCGCTCCAGCTTAGGATGCCCCGGCGATGATGTCTGCGGCTGCGAGACTGCAACTCCATTCCCATTATTAGAAGCTTGCATGACTAAGTAGTAGCCTCCCACCCCTACAATAATTAATATAAGAAGTAGTATAGCAAGAATTATTATTTGCCTCTGACGACTCAAAGCTCGTCTCCAATCTGCAATAGAACAAATTTTGATATGATTATAGTTGTTTAAACTCAAGAAGTACAGACAAGGATACACAAAGCATAAAAATTCCTATTGATATTGACACAATCAGGACACCACTAGCTCAGAAGGTGTCCTGCGATATGGAGAAATGGGGCGCACGCTAAGTGCGCTTTTGTCTATTTATCGTAGAAGTTCATTATCCTCTCCATCAAAGGAGAGATTTTCCATTTCTGTAATTGGAACATTCAGGTGTTGGCCCGGCGTTAAGTAATCCGAAGGCAATGGTACAGCGTAGCCAGGCGCGTGACCAATACGTATGATCATTGGCAAAAAGCTGTTGTAGTCGGCGACCAGTCGAACTGAACCCCAGTTCTTTTGTGCCAGGGCGCGCAGTGAGTGCATGATGCCCTCGGCTATCTGATTCTCGCTCTCTCTCTCTGGATAATCGCTCCAGAGGCGCAGCCGCGCACCCAGGTTACGCTGACGGAGAGGTACGCTGCTAGTTTGCTCACGAAAGACGCGAGGATCAAAAACTTCGTAGATGATGTCCGTTGGAACTTGCCAGTCGAGCCCTGGTACATAGTAGAGATACTCAGCATTCTCGCTGGTAAGTATCAGCCCGCGAGCGAGAATCTCTTGCGGCGTCGCACTGCTCTTTAGCCAGTGCTCATAGATAATATCAGTCGCTACTTGCACCGCTTTACCCCCATACAGCCCATCGCTCCACGCCCGTGTAATCTTGCCATGCGACTTGACAATATCATTAGCCCAATTTACAAAACCTAGATAGGTGTCACGTGCGTTCGCATCAGGTCCATAGTGCTGCTGTGCATAGGCCAGCAGGGATGGAAAATCCGCGTAATCTTCCTGCCTGATATATTCGTTCGCTCCAATATGCCAATATGGACTTGGAAAGAGCGGAAGAAACTCTTCTAGGAGGTCCTGCATCAACTGATAGGACGCATCCTGTGAGAGATCGATGTCGCCTACTTTGACGACGCCCTTAGAGCTTGTCAATTGTAATTCTGGATGTGGCTCGAGAATGGCGTGCATATGGCTGGGCATATCGATTTCCGGCACAATGGTGATCGAATATATCTGTGCCAGCTCGATCAGTTCGCGTATCTCCTCTTTGCTATAGTGCCGTGGCGCGACGATCTCTGGATGCCGCTCGCTCTGCAGACGGAAACCGTAGGCATCAGAGAGATGGATATGAAAATAGTTATATTTGAGGTAGGCCAGTTCGCGCACATAGCTCTCCAGCCAGGGCAAGGAGAAATATTTCCTTCCCACATCTATCATCAGACCTCGCTCTGGGTGGCTGGGCCAATCACGCGCTGAGCCAGAGCGCAACGTTCGGTCTTGCTTGAGGAGTTGTAACAGAGTACGCGTCCCATTAAATACTCCGTGCTCATCTGGCGCGCTAATGACGACGCGATCCGTGATGTCCATCCGATAGCCTTCTATTCCAAGTTTCGTGTCGCTGGCATCCAGAGCGAGAAGAATATCACCCTCTTGCCCGGTGGAGAGCTCCTCATTCTTTACCACCGCCACATTTAACCCGGTAAGCATGCTCAGGTCGGTTGCGAAGACAGCCCCAACTGGCATTAATTGCTCGGTGGAAGATGCATCGAGAAGAATGCGCGAGGTGGAGCTAAAAGTATAGGTATTCTTCTCTTCCTCCGCTTGATTCTCTCTGCCTGTCCATTCTCTCAGGGCCGGTATCGTCTCTGGATACGTCTGCCTGCTGCTATCTCTGGTCGTGCCGGTGGTTGTACAAAATGGAAGTAGCGCTAATGAAAATAATGCTGTGCTTATTTGAGCTATAGACAAGGTCGTACCCTCCCGCCGAAATCTTACGAATCACCTTTCAACTTCTCTCTCCTTCAATAAAATGTTGTGAACGCTCCACTCCCTTCCTGGTACAAAACCACAAGACCTTTTTCGCTTTCTTGTGTACACTACGAACAACCAGATATGGCAGGAGCCGAAAGATTTCGACAACCTGCTTTTAGCATTAGCATCGTGCAATCTCTTGGGTTACAGCCATCAGGACAGCACAATAGTTCTTGTTTTGAGCTTTCTCTAATAGATGTCTACGTTAGTAAACGTTGTCAGGATTAGAGAATCAAATTAGAAAAATAACCTGCGCATTGTGCTAGTTACACAACTTTTACAACACATTAGTCACATTTAGAACACGATTTAATATTCTAGATGTACTCTTGTCGAAGAAGATCTAGCGATCGTTGTTTGTGGAAGAGACAATTAAAAGGGAAAATAGGAGATGATATGAGACGTATTATAGTTACACTTGCAGCCTTTTCCTTACTTCTTTCGTTGCTGGCAGGCTGTAGCACCTCGAGCAATTCTGCTACGAGCACTACTACACCTACAAATAGCGCTACCGGAGCGATAAACGGTGCTCCCAAACATGTTTTCTACATCATCTTTGAAAACATACGAGCTGACCAGATTTATGGCAATACAGCCGATGCACCTTACTTTAACGAGTTAGTGGGGAAATATGCTTCCTCAACAGGCTTCTATGGTTTGACTCACCCTAGCCTTCCCAATTATCTAGCCCTCCTTTCCGGCAACTTTCAGGGTATCTGGGATGACTGTAAAGCTGGGCCAACAAGCATCTGCCCTCCAACCGAGTTTAATTCTACGAGTAATGCTTTAGGGAAAAACTTGACCCAGGAGGAAATCAAGCAGGCCAGTTCGACTCCAAACTGGTTCAGTAGTCAGACTCTTGTCGATCAGTTAGAGGCCCATAACTACAACTGGAAGGCTTATATGGAGTCAGCGCCATCGGTCGGCTTCACCGGCGAGTACTCTCCTGTTGATACGATCAATGGCAAAGCAGTTCCTCACAAGCTCTATGCGCAGAAGCACAATCCCTTCATGTACTTTACATCTATTCGGAACAACCAGGCTCGCATGAATAAAATTGTTCCATTCACTCAGTTCGATAGCGATTTACAATCGAGCCAGGTGCCTAACTATGTCTGGATTACCCCGAATGAATGTAACGACATGCACAGCGTCTCTGCCGCTGATGCTAAAGCCCTCAATATCCCTACTTGTGCCGCTCCTAAGTCCGGAATTTACCACGGCCCTATTCAATTAGGTGACAAGTTCTTGCGCGATACTGTTGCAAAGATTGAGGCTTCTCCAGCATGGAAAGATAACTCTGCTATTGTAGCAACATTCGACGAGAACGATTTCAGTAGTCATGAGGGTTGCTGTCACGGGCCCACAGGGCTAAACGGGGTAGCTTTAGGTGGTGGGTTGACACCGTTTGTGGTAATTAAGTCGCAGGGGTCTCATCATTTTGTGGATAATTCCCCTGCTAATCATTATTCTTTCCTCGCTACTCTGGAAAAAATGTGGGGTCTTCCCTGCCTGCAACATGCATGTGATATCAAAGATAGCGAGTTGATGACAAAGTTTTTCATGTAAATAAGGACTTGCCGATGTTCTCGCCTACTTACCTTCATCTACCAACAGTCTGACTTAGAGTATCAAAACGGGTAGCGAATTTTAACAAGAGCAGATCATCTAGTACAACGAGCAATACGCCTGACGCGTATTGCTCGTTGTACTCATTGGTTCAAAATTTCTTCCACCCTTCTCGCGTTTCTTTTCTCTTTACATCAGGGGATTGACTTTTGATAGATATCCGGGTAATGTATGTCGTGTAGACATGACTAGTAGACATATTTGATTCTATTGTAGGAGGTTTGTCTATGCGGCTCGTCACTTTTTCCGCAAACAATAGTGTTCATCTGGGCACGCTCATTGGAGAGCAGGTTCTTGATCTCCCTGGTGCTTACTCAGCCTGGCAACAAATAACTCAGACCTCAAATACCCCTGCCAGCGCTGCCTTTCCCGATAGCGTACTCGCCCTTCTGCAAGCGGGCGAGGAGGCGAAGGCCAGCGCGGCTGCCGTTCTTGCCTTTGCAGCAGATCAGGAACATCTGGCACAGTTTACCCGTGCGGGCCTGGTTTATGCCGCCAATGATGTAAGCTTTCTTCCACCCATTCCTCGCCCCGGCAAAATTGTTTGTTTAGGGCATAATTATCGCCGCCACATCGCCGAGATGGGGAGTGCAATACCAGAATATCCCGTCCTCTTCGCCAAGTTCTCCAATACGTTGATAGGTCACCGCCAGCCGATCGTCTTACCAAAGGTTTCACAGATGGTGGATTACGAGGCCGAACTGGCACTGGTGGTTGGGCGGCGTGGAAAAGATATTCCGCAGACGCAGGAGGCTTTCACTTATCTCGCCGGCTATACGATCTTCAATGATGTGTCTGTGCGCGACTATCAAAGACGGACGGTGCAGTGGCTGCAAGGAAAAACTTTTGATGGCAGCGGCCCGATCGGTCCTGCTATCGTGACCAGCGACGAAATCGCCGATCCCAATGCATTTGATGTGATGCTGCAGCTGAACGATGAGGTGATGCAGCAGGCCAACACAAACGATTTTATCTTCAACATCCCCACCATTCTGGCCTATATCTCGCAGATCATGACGTTAGAGCCAGGGGATATTATCGCAACTGGCACACCCAGCGGCGTTGGTTCTGCGCGCAAGCCTCCAGTTTTTCTAAAGGCTGGCGACCGAGTGCAAATAGAGATCTCTGGCCTGGGCACGCTGGAAAATCCAGTCACTGCGTAGCACAATCCTTCGCACGTCAACCGCGATCAAGCGGTTCGGAGTTATTTTCCCTCGATCAGGAGGAAGGAGCACGCTGATGAAGATTGGTATCGTCGGTGGCGGTCCCGCTGGCCTCTACTTTGCGCTTCTTATGAAAAAGCGTGATCCGGCTCATCAGATTACGATTGTTGAGCAAAATCCGCTGGGGGCAACCTATGGCTGGGGTGTCGTCTTCTCCGGCCGCGCACTCTCCTTTCTGAAAGAGAGCGAGCCTGAGTCCTATGTCGATATCGCCGCGCAACTCAAGACCTGGAACGACCTGACCATGATTCAAAAGGGAGAGGCCGTCAAGATCGACGGCAGTAGCTATGCTGGGATCGCGCGGCTAAAGCTGCTCCAGATCTTGCAAGAGCACTGTCGTCAACATGGTGTGGAGATGCGCTTTACCACCCACTTGCCCGACGCCTCAACCTTCGCCGACTGCGACCTGATCATCGGAGCCGATGGTGTCAACAGCGTGGTGCGCCAACAGTACTCTGAGCAGTTCCAGCCCTTGATCAGCCTGCTCTCCAACAAGTATATCTGGTATGGCACTCATCAGCTTTTCGACACTCTCTCGTTAATCTTCCGGCACTACCAGGGTGGGGCGTTCGTGGCTCACTGTTACCCCTACAGTAAAGACACCAGCACGTTTATCGTCGAATGTGATGCGCAGACGTGGGAGAGGACAGGCTTCGCTGAAATGTCGGAGCAGGAGAGCATCGATTACTGTGAGCATATTTTTGCGGAAGATCTCGGCGGCCATCCCCTGCTGCCAAACAAGCCAGTCTGGCTACAGTTTAAAGTCGTCACCAACCAGCACTGGAGCTATCGCAACGTCATCCTACTAGGGGACGCGCTACGCTCGGTGCATTTCTCGATTGGCTCCGGCACCCGCATGGCCCTGGAAGATGCCATCACGCTCTACAAAGCCTTCACAAACACTGAGAACGTGCTGACCGCCCTGCATACCTTTGAGGAGATACGCCGGCCCAATATGGAGAAATTGCTCGACATCGCACGTCAGAGCTATACCTGGTACGAGTCATTCCACGAAAGAATGGATCTCGACGCCCTCCCACTGGCCTATGACTATATGACACGCAGTGGTCGCCTGGACGCACAAGTCATGCGTCAGAAAGCGCCGCATTTCATGGCGAGCTACGATGCCTATATTGCTACTGCTCTTCACCCGCCTGCGTAGCGACAATCCCCGGTGGTTGTCGTCCTTCGCCCGCCTCCCAGGCCCGCGTAGCGACAATCCTGGTGGTTGTTGTGGTCGTCTGTAACAAGAACTTGTATTCCGTTCCTTAAATATTCTCAAGTACTTCCAGAAGTATGCTCAAAGAAAGAGACAAAGGCAATGATCGAGAATGATGTAACGGCAACTGAACAAAAGACAAATCAGTTATACGCCGATATGAAGGCGCATTCACTCATCCCTCTCTGGAGTATCGAAGAGGCAACGATGCCCCCTCAACCCAGGCCAGCCACGCTTGCCTGGCTATGGAAATGGGGCGATCTCTACGATATTGCGCAGCGCGCTGGACGGCTGGTCCCTGTGGAGCGCGGTGGTGACCGCCGTGCAATCGCGCTCAGCAATCCTGGTCTGTCGGGCAAGCCATTCGCCACGCCAACCCTGTGGGCCGCGATCCAGTGGCTCAATGGACACGAGGTCGCGCCTGCCCATCGCCATACCTCGCAGGCCGTTCGCTTTATTATCGAGGGCAATGGTTCCTGGAGCACCGTCGAGGGCGATCGCGTCTTCTTAGAGCGCGGCGACTTCGTCCTAACACCTCCCTGGCTCTGGCACGACCACGGCAGCAAGGCAGACGAAGCAGCGGTCTGGATGGACGGCCTGGATATCCCCCTGAATAACTACCTGGATGCCAGCTTCTTTGAACCCTATCCACATGAGGCTCAGGAAGTCACAAAAGTGGTCAATAACACCGTCTTGAAGTACGGTGTGGGGCAACTACAGCCAGCCTGGGAGCAGCGCTCACGTATCTATCCAGCTATGCACACCTATAAATGGGCGGCGACAGAACAGGCGCTCAACAATCTAGCGCAGGTCGATGCCAGCCCCTTCGACGATGTGGCGCTTGAATACATCAATCCTCATACAGGCGGCTCAGTCATGCCCGCCTTCTCAGCCTGGATTCAGATGCTACGACCGGGCATACAGACACAGGCTCATCGCCACGTTGGTAGCGTCGTCTATCACGCCTTCGAGGGACGCGGCGAGACGATCATCAACGGCACGCGCTTCGCCTGGGAGCAGGGAGATATGTTTGTGGTTCCTGGCTGGGCCTGGCATGAGCATCACAACACCTCGCCCGATCAGCGCGCACTCCTCTTCTCGTTACGCGACACTCCTCTCCTGATAGCTATGAACAAGTATCGCGAAGAGGAGTATAAAGAAAACGGCGGGCATCAAACAGTTACGGGCGATTTCAAGCCTCAAGAGGATGCGTAGCACACATTTCATTTTCATAGAAACACGTGGCGACAATCCCTCGTGTTTGTTGCAGGTAGCCTTCTTCGGCGCAAACACAAACTCACTACGACAACCACGAGGGATTGTCGTAGTGAGTAAGACTAGTTGAATCATGAGCAAATACATGACTATAGGAAAAATCAATTGATATTACGACCTGTTCAAAGTGAGGACATTCCTTTCCTCTGGGACATGATGTATGAAGCGGCCGCAGTTTCTGAGAGCATGCGTACATTGGGCAAGGAGAAAGCTCTTTCGCTGTCAGTGAATCGGAAATACGTTGAGGGCTGGGGACGACCCGGTGACGCTGGTGTTCTTGCTCTCGACGAAGTTCAACGGCCTTTGGGAGCGGCTTGGTACCGCCTTCATCCAGCCTCAGATCCTGGCTACGGATTTATCTCACCAACAATTCCAGAGCTAGCTATCGGCGTATGCGCTGACACTCGCGGTCAGGGAATTGGAAGCGCGTTGCTTCGCGCACTCCTTGAACTTGCTGAGCAAGAAAGATATGCTGCGCTCAGCCTCTCTGTAGATCGCAACAATCCTGCATTATATCTCTATGAACAGCTTGGCTTTCAAGATGCACGAGTATCAGAGCCAGAGGATACATCACTGACGATGATCAAACGATTAAGATAATGCTCTATCTTCTTCACCTGCTCTATCTTCAAATATTTATGTCAGGCAACGATAGATTGAGACGATACACGTTTTGGTTTGCTTCGCATTTCCTGTTGTTTGCGAACGTGCTCAACTTGAACACGATCGAAGCGCAGTTCTCCATGTAGATATTCTGGCGTGAGCGTCCGATCTTCTATCCACTCGAAGAGCATCTGCCGCCTCACACCCAGAATTCTCGCCACATCGGCGGGTCTCAGCAGACGTTCGAATGAAATCAGCCGGGCGCGGGCATCATAGAGAATACAACCGAGAGCTGTTTTGTGCAGATCATGCGGAAGAGAGTATCCCTCGGCGCTAAGCGGGCTAGCAAAGCATTGACGCAGGATACCCTCTAAATCATTCTGAATCTCCTGATTGGTCGCCTCCACATCATCGCCCGCTGCGAAGGCGATTACTCGAAACAGCTTTTTTCCAAGAGGGCTTTCCCGCAGAGCCGGCTGAAGTTCGCCAGTCTTTGGAAAGCGGGCCTTCGCAACGGAAGGAAGTTCGATTGCAAGCTCCCACACGCGCTGCGTCAAAAGCCATAATGTCTCATCAAATACTTTCAAGTGCTCATCAGTCATAGCAAAAATAGTCGTCTTTCTAGCTGGTTAAGAACACATGATCTATTTGCTCTCCCCTATTATAACAATTTCTATAACGTGACACAAGGTGAGATAGAAAGCGTCAACTCTTCACTGGTTTGTGCTACAGGACCGAACGGATTGCCTCAACAAGCACGTCAGAAGCCTCAAAGGGTACAAAGTGACCAACACCCTGCAAAATCTGCACGCGAACAAGCTGAGAAAACGTTTCGCCTAGTCGATCAGCCCAGGCTGCTGGTAGAATGGGATCAATCTCTCCCCATACAATGCTAGTCGGCTGCTCAATAGGAGGAAGTTTCTCTTGTTGAGCAGATATCTGGCCGGAGCCCGCGCCCGCTCGATACCAGGCAATACTTCCTCTGACGGCCCCTGGCTGCGTATATGTATCAACGATAGCTTCAAACTCTTTAGGGCGAAGCGTTTGCTTGTTACCGAGCCAATGATCGTAGAAATAAGACAGGTAGAGGCGCACCGTTTCTCGATCACGCCCAATAATCTGATCCGCCTGCGCAATAGTATGAAAATGCTGATACCAGCGCTCTTTCTGCGCCTCCGGCTCCAATAGACGTGTGCCGAATCCAGGATAGAAGGCATTTGAAAATACTAGTGCCTGTACGCGCTGAGGAGCAGTCCGGGCAAGTGTCGTTGCTACACGACCACCAATATCATAGCCAACAACTACGACCTTCTCAATCTGTAAAGCATCCAGGAGTGCAAGTACATTTCGTACCTGCGCTTCGGGCGAGTACGCTTCACGAGGAGACCAATCAGGCTTAGCCGAGCCGCCAAAACCACGCAAGTCCATAGCAATTACAGAGGTCGTTTGCGCTAATCGGGGCAACACCCGCCGCCAGTCGTACCAGAAGCCCGGCCACCCATGCAACAAGAGCACCGCTGGACTTCCCTCTCCCTGCCTCACATAATGCAGTTCTAGCCCATCAGCATCCTGAGTCATTCCATGTCCCCACGCCGCATCTCCAGGCAGAACATCGAACATTTCATCGAAGGCCATCAATTATCTCCTTTTTATTTTATTCCACAGCATCGATACCATTAAGTATAACGTATTTTTCCGAGCCTGGGATCAGACGCAAAGCGCATGAATCTTTTACTTCATTGATAAGAAACGTTTCTTAACAAAATATACTATAAAAGAGAGATCATGGATGTTCTACTCTCATAAGTGACACAAATAAGCGCAATACTAATCTTTAATCTATGCAAAACAAGGAGAAGATACTTGAAAAATTTTGGTTATTCTAAACTGTATAAAGCGGCAATTGCCGAGCTGATTGGAACATTTTTCCTGACTCTTGCCGCCCTCCTAAGCGGATCACCCTTCGCCGTTGGCCTGACATTGGCGGCCTTTGTCTATGCAATCGGAGATATCTCTGGTTGCCATGTAAATCCTGCTGTTACCGTAGGCTTGCTTGTTCGTCGCAAACTTCCTGTTCTATGGGGACTTTCCTATATTCTCGCCCAGCTTGTTGGTGCACTTCTAGCCCGTTTGGTCGCCGTTCTCATCAATCCATTACCCGTTTCCTACGCATCAGGCAATATATTTGCAGAGTTTTTCGGTGTCGCATTCCTGATCCTGACAGTGATGGCCGTCTCTGACAACTATGTTCCTAAACCGGGCAGTGGAGTTGCAATTGGTGCCGCCCTTGCCGCTGGCTTACTGACCAGCAAGGGAATTCTCAATCCGGCTATTGCCGTAGCGATGGGGCTTCCCCTGAGTCCTGCAACGTGGGCGGCTCTACTCGGTGGCCTCGTCTTCGCTCTTATTTCTCTTCTCTACAGTACTCGGAAAACATCGCCTTAGTCAGAAACCTCTTCCTCTTAAGATATGCTTTCTCGTTATAAGATTCTGTCAACTTCACGGCATAGCAGGCTGTACAGAAGAACAGCGAGCAAACCTGCCATTTGGACAGAGCCACACGCTACCAATCTCAATTATACTGCTACTTGAGAGAAATTAAAGCTATGCTCTCCATTGATAAGGCTAATCTTACTAGGGGTGAGGTTCAAGAGCAGAGAGAGGAAGATCATGTTCCAAATTGAAAGTATTGATCATGTAGCACTGATTGTGCAGAACATTGAACGCGCTATGAAGTGGTATCAGGATGTGCTAGGCATGGAACGGCGCTATCAAGACGTATGGACAGGCAAGCGGGACCCGGTTGTTATGGCAAGCGGAAACGTTCAGGTAGCACTGTTCCTACCAAGTGACGAAGGGAATATATGTGCAAAAGATCCTTATGAGCACTTTGCAGTACGAGTAGACCACGCGAACTTTGAACAGGCTCGCCAGGAATTGACAGAGCGTGGCATTCCCTTCAGATTGCGCGACCATAAAATATGCCTCTCCCTCTACTTCTCTGATCTTGATGGAAACGAGATTGAGGTGACGACTTTTGAGCTTGTATAAGATGCAATAAAAGAAGTTTTTTTACGGCAGCACCAGCACATTATTTTCCATCGAAAGTCCTACACGATGGATGCCGGGATTTCCCGCAACAAAGCGCAACGGAACCAGGGCAAGTCCAAGCCAGTGCTGGAGCCGCTGCTCATCCCTGGGAGTAATTTCAAGCCAGGCAATACTATGTACATGTTGGGCGTGCTGAACTGGCAACGAACCCGGATATTGGGCCGGGTCGTCCCACTGCATAAAGAAGGGCAGCCAGCCCTCTTGTAACGAGAGATCCAGACCGGCCACGCGCCAGGAAAGCAAGACACCATCTGGTCGTCGGCGCGAACGCCTCTCAGGTTTCAATCCACGCTCGGCAGCTACTCGATCGATATCATCAGTACGCAGCGACCAGCGCACCAGATGGTCGCCCTGCTGCAATTGAGCAAGCAGGGCGCGTCCGAAATTATTGGCGCGTGCCTCCCGTTCATCTACCACGCCCAGTAGTTCGAAGTAGCTGCCTCCAAGAGGCACAATACGATTAGCAGTACCAAGTGCTGGATGCCTCCCACCATCCGGCACTGTAAGCCCGTACGCAGCAATACGCTGTGCAGCAGCATCTAGATTACGCACTGCATAGATGATCTGCGAAAGCTCAAGTAGCATCTCTACGCCTCCTTCTATTTTAGTATCGATAACGACTGCTTGTATTATTGACAGCGATTTGCTGCTTGTGCAATACATATAGTAGTTCTTAGAGTTATCGTTTGATAACTTCAATATAAAAAGAAGATATTTAGCCGGGATCTTCAATATCTGAATTCGCTAGACCATGTAGATGAAGCTGGACAATCATCTGCGCACGCTGAGTATGGCTGTAGTGCTGCTCAGATAATGGTTCATCTCGCATTTGAGAAATAACACTCGAAACGAGATTGAGAAAGAGATAGGACGCCATCAAAGCTGGGACGCCGCCCTGTTCAGGAGAACGCAGCACCCCCCGACGAATGCCATCTTCAAAGATTGAGGCCAATACCTGAACCACTCCATCTGCAAACGAGCGCTCAATGCTGGCCCGCGCATCAGGCGTGAGCTCATAGCGAATATCATGAAACATCATTGTCAGATCATTCTGCGTGGCATTGAGCATATGGAACGCGATGAGCCGTAACCGTTCGTGCACCGACGTTTGGCGCTGCACGATGCGCTCTAGCACAGCGTGAAGCTGCATACTCGACGCTGTGATGATCGCTATATACAGATCTTGCTTGTCTGAGAAATGGCGATAGAGGGCTGGTTGTGTGATGCCACAGGCATCGGCAATCTGACGCGTAGTAACTGCACGGTAGCCATAGGTAGCAAAGAGCCGCTCGGCCACCTGCAAAATTGTGCGCCGCGTCTCGCTAGTGTCTGGATGCTCCCTTCGTTCCCTACTCTTTTTTCGTTTATCCTCTGACATACATCTTCTTTCTCTCGCCCTTTCGGTTATCTATTGATAACAGTATAGGATGTGAACAAAAGTATTGTCAAGAAATTTGGAGATCGGTTGTTCACCTTGACGTTTATTGGCTACGCTCATAGACTATAGGGATAGGGCAAAGAAAACACAAGGAGATTTCGCAATGGAATATCGGAAGTTAGGGAGAACTGGCTTTGAGGTCTCGGAGATTGGCTATGGTGCATGGGGCATTGGTAAATCGGGCTGGATTGGAGCAAACGACGAAGAGTCGCTACAGGCACTTCAAAAGGCTATTGATTTAGGATTGAACTTCATCGATACGGCGCTCGCTTATGGCGATGGGCACAGCGAGGAGTTGGTGGGGCAGGTTGCACGCGACCAGAGCAAGCGCATCTATATATCAACGAAGATACCCCCTAAGAATGGTCAGTGGCCCGCACGAGCGGGAGTGCCAGTACAGGATGTCTTTCCTGGTAACTATATTATGGAGTGCACCAAGCGCAGCCTGCGTAATCTGGGTACCGATGCCATTGATGTACAGCAATTCCACGTCTGGCAGGACGATTGGGTCGGTCAGGGTGATTGGCTGGAGACCATACAAAAGCTCAAAGAGCAGGGCAAGATCCGCTTCTTCGGCATCTCGATCAACGATCATCAGTCGGAGAACGCGCTGCGCCTGATCGAGACGGGTGTAGTAGATACTGTGCAAGTTATTTACAACGTCTTTGAACAGAGCCCAGAAGACAAGCTCTTCCCCGCCTGCCAGCAGCACAACATTGGCGTCATCGTGCGTGTCCCTCTGGACGAAGGTGGGCTGACTGGAAAAATTACTCCGCAGAGCACATTTGATTCAGAGGACTTCCGCAACGGCTACTTCCGTGGCGACCGCAAACAAGAAGTCTACACCCGCGTCCAGAGCATCGCCTCAGATCTCGGCGTGAGCGTAGACGACGTACCAGAGATCGCCCTGCGCTACGTCCTGAGCCACCCCGCCGTCTCAACCGTCATCCCCGGCATGCGCACTGTCCGCAACGCTGAGCGCAACATGGCCATAGGCGACGGCAAAGGACTTACTCAGGAGCAGATCCAAAAGCTCAAAAAGCACCGCTGGATACGCAACTACTACGGGTAGATAACAGATGCAGATTTTTTGAGTCATCTAAATAAGTACATCCGTTACATTTCGTGATACATTCGTTAACATGATATAGTAAAAATGTATAAAAAGAGAGCGTAATTTGAATTTATAGCGTTTACTTTGATATTATTACTATCACTCGATCTCCCTTTTTTGCTGACACTGTTCTACCTATCATCGCGCGGTTCTGTTGGTCATACTTTTTCAGCAGGAGACGATGTTCAACAACCTGGATAGGTATACACATGTACTGTGGGCAAGGATGAAAGTATAAGGAGTATCAACGCATGGATAGCATTCGGATATCTCATTCGACGGAACCATCACCATCTTCTGATGGCAATCTATTTCACAGGCTCTGGAACTGGTGGTCTACGGTCACAGGTCCTCGCAAGAATACCTTTAAGGCGGATATTTTTGCTCAGGAACGCTTGCGCCGTGCGCGTCTGGTGAGTGCATTGCTACTCCTCATCGTCTTTGTGGTGCTCTTACTCATTCCCAGCACCTATCCATCCTCGCCTTCTATCTGGGTCCCAATCTTTATTTTAGTTACTGGTGGTGTGCTCATCGCCTTGTGCAATCGTGCAGGATATACAACATTAAGCTCTATTTTCTATGTTTTACTTGTAGACATAGCACTGACAGGATTTTTCTATCTTAAACCTACACCTGCATTGAATAGTACAAACATGACAGCTTTTGATCTCTTCGTCCTAGCCGTTCTAGTGGGCGGAGTTATTTTACCGAAGGCACTTATTCCACCGACTGGCATCCTACAAATCTTCCTTATCTGCATCATCTTTTTCTTTCGTCCACACGACGCTTCCATGACCGATTTGATTCAGATTGCTGGCAATGCCTATGTTGCTCTTGCAGCAACGCTTGTACTTCAGGTGGTCGGCACAACGCTTGCCTGGTTGCATGCCTGGAGTGTTGAACTCGCGCTTATCCGTGCCAGTCAGGCGGAAGAGCTGGCGGCGGCACGGGCTGAGCTAAGTCAGCAAGCAATGCTTATAGCACAGCAGAAGCAGCGCCTTGAAGAAGGTATTACATCCATTCTAGAGATCCATCGGCAAGTCGCGTCCGGCAATCTGACAGCGCGGGCACCAGTGCACGAAGACCACGAGCTGTGGCAAATTGGGCATGCCCTCAACCTTCTCCTTCTGCGCATGCAACAACAAACGCAAGATCATCGCCTCCTCCATGCCACCTGTCACGAGATTGAGCAACTCGTCAATGTGCTGGATACGACACCCAAAGGAACCCGTCTATCCCTTCCCCCCTTCCGCACACCTCTGGTACAACGCTTACTAATCGCACTAAGAAGATGACTCCCTCTCACTATTCATCTTTGTCGCAGAATATAAGAACATTGTGTACAGGTAAACAAAGCACAATTGTGGTATGCTGTCTGTGCATTTACAAAGCTTGCTTGCTGTTTAAGATGAGAATCTGGATACTATTCGGGGCGTACTTCGACCATTGACGAAAGTATTCATCATAGTATAAGCGGCACATGTATCTTTATTAAATTTGAGCTTGGAGTCATCATGACACAAAAAGATATTCAACGGGATAAAACTATTTTAGTGACAGGTGCGACGGGTCAGCAGGGTGGTGCGGTCATTCGCAATCTTAGTGCACATGGATGGAAGCTGCGCGCACTTGTACGTGATCCAGCCAAGCCTGCCGCCCAGCAATTGGCGAAAAACGAGGTTGAACTGATAAAGGGTGACCTTTCTACGGCTGCATCATTAGAAGAGGCAGTCAATGGTGTGTACGGCATCTTCAGCGTTCAGACCTTTGCTGAGCACGGCATGGCGGGCGAGATCGTCCAGGGCAAGCTACTGGCAGACACGGCACAGAAAGCTGGAGTAAAACATTTTGTGTATAGCTCGGTGGGAGGTGCTGAGCGCGATACTGGCATTCCACACTTCGAGAGCAAATGGCAGGTGGAAAAGCATATCCGGGCTCTTGGCCTGCCCGCAACAATCATCCGCCCAGTCTTCTTCATGGACAACTTCGCGAACTACTTCGGTGAGTCCATCAAGCAACAAAATAAGCTCGTATTGCCTCTGCATCCCGCTACACGCTTACAAGTTATTGCGGCAGAGAATATTGGCAGCTTTGCGGCTCTGGCCTTTGAGCAACCTGAAAGCTTTATTGGCAAGGCACTCGAAATCGCAGGCGATGAGTTGACGATGACTGAGATCGCTGAGACATTCAGCCGAGCGATCAAGCGACCCATAGAGTTTGTTGAGCAGCCTATGGAGCAGGCAATCCATGACAATCCAGAGAATGCTCTGATGATGGAGTGGTTCAACAATCAAGGGTATCAGGCCGTCATTCCAGCCCTACGCGCCCTCTATCCTCCTTTACTAAGCCTGGAAGCGTGGTTGCGCGAGACCGGTTGGCAGGCATAAGGTTCTGCCGCTAGCTTGATCTCTTCTGTAAAGCGACGAATCAAGCAAGTATAGCGTGGAGAAAATACTGATTCTCCACGCTATTTCTCTACATTTGTAAAGCGCTGCTGTGTTCCGCCATCAAGGTTTTCATAGTGCCCATTTGTGTACCCAGCCATAACAGATTGCCAGAAGCGCCGCGCCAAGACATTTTTCTCCAACTGATACACAACCCACCTGCCACGATACAGGTCAAACGCTCTATAAGCGGCTTGCTTCCCAACACCCTGGCGTCTATATTTAGGAGCAATATAGAAGTCCATGAGCTCATAATCTACTTCTTTCGGCAAGTGCTTTTTGTTAGAGCAAATTATGACAAAGCCAGCAGGATTACCCTCTACTCGCATCAAATAGGGAAAGCAGGTATCGCGAATCCACCAGTTGAACGTGATAAACTCGTCGGTTGTCTGAGGGCCAGGTAAGCCGAAGGGCTTCCACATTGGCAATCCAGCCTCGTTAACAATCAGTTGATCGTCATATTGCGACAAATCATAGAAATAGCCAAGAAAGAAATGTTTGATAGTGCTCATCTCTTTCTCGTTCGCCAGGCCGAGCGTTACTTGCATACAAATAGCTTTCTTTGAGAAAATGGGTAAAAGAGAGGTTCTTCCCCTATAATATCACGTAAGACGACTCGTCCATTACGACAGGGGCAAGCCCCTGTCGTAATGGACGAGTGCACGCATCCTACCTGGCTATCAACGACAACCGCGAGGGATTGTCGCTACGCGGAACTGCCCTAGTTACGCGGCAACGAGGCCAGGAAGTCTAACACAATCTGGTCAAACGTGGCAGGTTGCTCCAGGTTGAGGTGATGGGCGGTATTGGGGATAACGATGCTTTTTGCACCCTTGATCTCGGTCTTCAGGACATACGCGATCTCTATGACATCTTTGACATCTTTATCGCCGTAGATGACTAACGTTGGGACAGTAATCTCGGCGAGGCGTTTGCTGGCGGGCGGTTGCATGGGCTGTGGCATGAACGATTCAGGATCATTGGGAAGCTGATAATCTGCAGTCGTCATTTCACGGACGCGTTCGCGTGCCCGCGCATCGACTTGATTGGGAGTACGTTCGGGTCCATCGGTCCAGTGGCGCAGGGTGAGCTCGACAGCACCATCCAGCCTGCCCTGCTGGAGCAAGCTGTCAATCTGGGGCCATAGGTTCTCATCTGTACCTGAATCGTAGCCCATCAGCCCGGAAGCGACGGGAATAAGCGCATCAACCATCTCCGGATGCTCGATGGTGAAATCGATGGCGAGAGCGCCGCCCGCCGAGAGGCCCACCACATAAGCCTTCTCTACCTGTAGAAAGCGTAGGAGATGATAGAGGTCGGCCCTCGATGAGTAGGGAGGGGTGCGGTGAGCGATGAGCCCAGAATCGCCAAAGCCACGCATATCGTAGCGTATCACATCGTAGTGCTGTGCGAATACATCAAACTGGTCATCCCAGAGATGGCGATTTACAAGCACACCATGAATCAGCACCAGCGGATGTCCTTCTCCAGCGCGCTCATATGCCAGACGAGTACCATTTACTTCCGCAAAACCTGTCGTATATGTTGCCATCTTTTTACTCCTTTTTACGAATACTGACTGATGTAGTACACTTCCTTCTCTTTCGCAGTATAGCAGGGTTCCAGGTCAAAATTGATCCTAATTTAGGATATATAGAAAAAAAATGGGTTGAAATGTAACTAAACACTACCTGCATACGTGAATAGAATAGTAAGGATAGAGATAGCGTCAAGAACGGAATAGAACTTATGATTTGTTTGTTTTCCTCTGTAGAAGATGTCTAGTCATGCTGGCACATCTTGATATCTATGCACACGAATCAACGCTTTCCATTATCTTCCACCGATTCAATTGCAAACATTTGTGATGTGGAGTGGCTCTACTTCAATCAACTCCGTTCTCGCAATTCACTCCTGATTGAACGACAGCACATTCATAACACAATCCAATCCTGATTATCAGGAGATAACTTTTTACCAACCCAAAAGACCTTTCCTTGAAAGGAGACGGGTGCTTCAGAATACAATGTAAGCACCTGGATTTGAAGCATTTATGACAACGAACCATACTTTACACCCTTTTTCAACTCAGCGCGAACATCCAGAAGCAGAAGACACATCGACAGGAGAATCAGCCATTATCGCCCAGGAACAAATGCTAACCCAAACTGCTGAACAGCAATTGACCAATGTAGGGTCGGGCGTACTCGATATCATGGAGGATGGCTATGGCTTCCTCCGCCAGAAGAGCTATCTACCAGGGCAGCAAGATGTCTACGTCTCGGCCTCGCAAATTCGCCGCTTCGGACTCCGTCGAGGCGATTTCGTGCTGGGACAGGTCCGGCCGCCCAAAGACCGTGAACAGTTCGCGGGTCTGCTACGTGTCGAGGAGGTCAATGGACGCAATCCTGAGACAAGGACACGCCCGCACTTTGATGCCCTCACACCAGTCTTTCCACACGAGGAACTGGTCATGGAGACAGATGGTACCAATTTGTCAGGCCGCCTCGTCGATCTGGTCTCGCCAATCGGTCGTGGACAACGTGGCTTAATCGTCTCCCCTCCAAAAGCTGGTAAGACGATGCTCCTCGCCTCTATCGCCAACGCCATCACCCGGAACTATCCCGACGTCTACCTGCTCACCGCCCTCGTCGGTGAGCGACCAGAAGAGGTCACAGATTTCCAGCGCCAGGTCGGCGGTGAAGTGGTAAGCTCGACCTTCGATGAGCCGACGCATGTACATACTCACCTCGCCGAGATGGTGCTGGAGCGCGCCAAACGTCTGGTCGAAGAGGGACGCGACGTTGTGGTGCTCCTCGACAGCCTGACACGCCTGGCCCGTGCCTATAACCTGACCGTCGAATCCAGCGGGCGCAGCCTCTCCGGCGGCCTCGATCCTAACGCCATGACCCTTCCCAAACGCTTCTTCGGCGCAGCTCGCAAGATCGAAGAGGGCGGCAGCCTGACGATTATCGCCTCGGCCCTGATCGAAACCGGGAGCCGCATGGACGACGTGATCTACGAAGAGCTAAAGGGAACCGGCAACATGGAACTGGTGCTCAACCGTAAACTCGCCGAGCGCCGCCTCTTCCCAGCCATCGACATCGGACTCTCCGGCACCCGCCGCGAAGAGCTTCTCTACGACGATGCAACCTACCGCGCCATCGTCACTATGCGCCGCATGTTCGCCCAGCTCTCCGAGCAGCAGGGACAGGAGGCGATGGAAGCCATCCTCCAACAGCTCTCCAAAACAACCAACAACAAAGAGTTTCTCGCCACTCTGGCCAAGCGCGTCGCCTGATCGCCAGAGATATAATCCACCCTTCTTTTCTCAATGCAAAGACAGCGATAACCCGGCCGGGTTATCGCTGTCTTTGCATTGAGAAAAGAAGGGTATCATTGCTCGGGTATACTCTTTAGAACCGCATCCCATGCCAGTTCTGATGCGAGTATCCCTAACATTGCTCCGCTCACCTGAGAATTATCGACTTCGTCTGTCGTCACTGTATATAAAACATCGCCATCATTGATAGTCTGAAATGGCTGAATAGCACGAGCCATTGAGCTATGGACTTGCCTTCCCAACTGACGAAGTTCTTCTGGACGCAAATGTTGATTGGTGACGACGAGTGTCAAGGTGGTATTTCCAAAGGCTGTGGTTACAGTTTCGCCGCGCGCAAGTCGCTGTTCGAGCTCCTCGACCGGGGAGCGGCGTAAGCCCGTCTTGGGATCGCGATTGCCACGTACGATCTGTCCTTGTCGATCAACAATGACGCCGACAGCGTTAACGGCTGTAAAGACGCCGATCTTAGTTGAACCTACCTGACGAAAGGCTCCACCTTGTCCGGAGGATTCCTTATGAGCGAGGTTAAAGATATTCCCACAGTTCGCCGATCTTGCAGCACCTCGCGCACCAAGAGGAAAGAGACCTGGACGCGCAGCTTGCAGGGCAGCTTTTCCCAACTTCTGATCAGGATAGATGACATTATCACGAACACTATAGTCGTTAAGGATGGCTCCAGAAACCAAAGCGACATACTTACTAGAAATAGCGGCCTTCGTTTGGAGAGCAGCAGCACGTTGCTCAAAGAGTGTGACAGTAACTCCACTCGCCACCTCAAGTCCATACACAGAACCACCAGCGAAACAGATAGCATGATTGCGTTCGTAATCACCTGTCTTAACAACCAGTCCTCCCCGCGCATCTATAGATGTTGCCACTCCATCAGGAAAGTAGAAAACAGTACATCCTGTCGGTCCCTCAGCATATTCAGCTATTCCAATGTGTAGAGCGGGAAAATCAAACGCTAAGTTGGGTCCGTCAAACGAAGTCTGAGGAGTAAGTGAAAGAGAAGTGTTCGTCAGCATCCTTTATGTCTCCTTACTAGTATTTATTCTAGCTATATGCTATAACTTCTGAAGAGGTTTCAACCTTTGTATTCTCTTCTATGATAGCACAAGAACAACAAATGCAGTCTCTTTCCTCTTTTCCAATTCGTATTTGGAATGGTACATTAGCAATACAATTTGGAGAAAAACTTATGCAACAGGAAAGGAAAAAAGAGCATGCAACTCTGTGGCGCGATCATGACCTGAAAAACCTGGAGATCTTGCGCGCATCCTACATCACCCACACCTTCGCCCGCCACGCACATGAAACCTTTACGATTGGCATCATCGAAGCAGGCGCTGGAGCCTTTGATGCACGCGGAGCTACCCACACTGCTCACCCCTCAAACCTCTTCATCATTCATCCAGACGAAGTACACAACGGCTACGCCGCCATCCCAGCGGGCTGGACCTACCGCGTCTTCTATCCTGATCCCGCAGTCCTCCAGCAAATTCTCCTTGAGCAGACAGACTCTCCGCGAGGAACGCCTTTCTTTCCACATACTATTCTTCAAGATCAACAGTTAAGCAGACTCACCTTCTCCCTGCACGCCCTACTTGAACAGCCCTCCGGCAAACTAGAGCGAGAAGTCTCACTTCACGAACTGCTTGCCTATCTCATCGCTCAGCATGCCTCCCCTCCACCCCACATTCAACCAGTCAGCCGAGAACATCGGGCCGTTGCATGGGTCCTAGACTACTTCCATGCCCATCTCGGAGAAAATGTCTCGCTCGACCAACTCGCCGACCTTGTCGATCTCAACCCGTCCTATCTCCTACGCACGTTCCGCGCTCAAGTCGGCCTTCCACCACACGCCTACCAGATCCAACTGCGCGTGCAACAAGCCAGGAAATTGCTCCGAGAAGGCATGTCTCTGCCCCAGGTCGCACTTGAGATGGGCTTCGCAGATCAAAGCCACTTCGCCCGCCACTTCCGCCACCTCGTCGGCGTCACCCCTGGACAGTATGCACACTCCACTCAAAAGTCAAAAACGTTCTAGAATCCCGCGCCCAAATCCTGCATACTTCTCTCAAGAATACAGAGCACATTCGCTAGCTTGTATCTGAGCAACCAACCATACTGAAAAGAAAAGGGGAGAACACAGGCTTGAATAACTTCTTGTTTGATCTCATGCAGCACGACGATTTTGAGAATATGTACTTTTGTCAGGAAAAGAGCAGTGGTCTGAAAGCGGTTATCGCCATCCACGACACGACGCTGGGTCCTGCCGCCGGTGGCATTCGCATGTGGCCTTACGCTTCGGAAAAGGATGCTATACAGGATGCCGCGCGATTGGCACGCGCGATGACGTACAAATGGGCGGCAGCTGGCATTGATAAGGGCGGCGGCAAATGCGTGGTGATGGCAGATCCGAAGCACGAGAAAACCGAAGTGCTCCTGCGCCGTCTAGGTCGTTTCATCCAGCGCCTGAATGGACTATTTCTAGCGGGCGCAGACGTAGGCACCACGATCCAGGACATGGACATCCTTGCCCAGGAATCGTCCTTCATTGTTCCCGCCTCTGAGGGCAAGGGTGGATCAGGCGACTCTGGCCCGGCAACCGCCTCCGGCGTCGTCCAGGGGATGCGCGCCTGCCTGAATGCCTTATATGCAAATCCCGATCTACGCGGGTACACCATTGCCGTACAAGGAGTAGGATCGGTGGGCAAGGCCGTAATCGAAATATTAGTACAGGCAGGTGCTATAGTCACGATCGCCGATATCGATAGCAACCGAGCCGAACAGATTGCGGCCGAGTACTCCGTCCATCTCGTCCACCCCGAAGAGATTGCCTATCTGCCAGTCGATATCTACTGTCCCTGTGCACTGGGTGCAGTCCTCAACGACACGACTATTCCTCGCTTGCAATGTCAGATCGTCTGCGGCTCCGCCAACAATCAGCTAGCCGAAGAGCGCAACGCTGACATGCTCACAAAGCGAGATATTCTCTACGCTCCAGATTACATCGTCAATGCCGGCGGAGCACTGTGGAGCGTCGATAGCCTGAATCCAGGCGGATTTAATCGCCAGCGTGCCGAGACAACCATCGCCCGAATTTATGACACGACGACGAGGCTGATCGGACTGGCAAAAGAACAAAATGTTTCAACTGCGCGGGCGGCGGATGTGCTGGCAGAGCAGCGCATCGCGGTGGCACATAGCAAAAGTGCAATTCATGCTCCTATTACAATAGAGTAGTGCTTTCATTTTTAATGAGTAGGTTGAAGCTGACACTTGCTAGCTTCAACCTATTCACTTAGTTTCAGAATAGAACAGTATTCTATAGAACGGTCTTCTTAAGTCCAGGTAAAGTTTGTGGCACTACTGAGCAGAACCTGACCTTGCGTCTTTCCAATTGCAAAGGTGTATACATTAGAAACGGGTGACTCGTTGATTTCATCGAAGACGGAGAAGGCAAAGCTTGTGCTATCAGACTTCCAGAAGATGTGTCCTCTCAGATGCTCAAAGTTTGTCATATATGGATAGCTCCGCACTACGGTTGGCTGTACTAGAGTCGTGCTGTAAAAGGTACCCTGTCCTGGTTTCTGCGAAGGCAACTGTAACAGAATAGTCTGGCTATCAGGTGCCCACGAGAGCACAAGGTCCTGAGACAGGTCGCTAGTAGCAAGCTGCGGGAAGAGGGAAGTAACGCCCCCATCTCTCAACGAGACAGCCTGGATAGCGCTTATTTAAAATCCCCACCAGAATACGAAGCAATACTCCTACACTTTCTAAATTTCGTAAGGCAGAGCTCGCGATAAACAGCCAGACACCACCGAAAATAGTCGTGGCGAAGGCCGGAACAATCATAGCCCTCAATTGCGAATGACCACTTGCTGCTTGAGACATTTCGATACTCTTCTTTCTAATTTGGGCAAAAAAGGAATGATTATACATACAGAGAGTATACGTCTCTAAAAGGATTGCTATCACTTATTCAGGGGCTACGTCCAGTAAATTTCTTTAATGTATTCATATTATACACAAGGATTTAAGCTATCTCTCGCCGCCAGGATGGCGGTAATGAGATAGGGAATATTCCACGCTATGAACTCGAAGGATTGAGTTGACGTAGATACTGTGAGTTTCCTTACGAAAAGGATAGAGGTATTTTTGACATCGGTAATAGTGGAGAGAGAGATGCTGAAGGTGCCTGTAACGCGATTGAAAGCGTGGCTGGCAAATAGTAACCTGTAATTTGTTAGATACAGTCTACCCCCAATAGCTTCTATGCCTTGCATTCCAAAGGGACGCAAAAGGATATCTGCGCTGCGTGTAAGTTGATCCAGGTTATAGTCGCTACGCTTAACAAGAAAATTCGCGTTTTTGTACAAAATAAGCTGCTCATCTTCTACAAGTTCGTCCTGATCAACCTCCGGTTGGTTTTCTGGTTGTAGTAAGTACATGATAAAAAACAACCTCACCTTTCAGCCCTTGCTTCCCACTCTGAGCGTAATAGGCCCATAACAATCGAGTCGTGATAAATTCCATCCCGATACAAAGCCTGCCGCAGCACTCCCTCTTGCTGAAATCCTCGACGGGGCTTTGTGCGCCACGATCTCACAGAATATGCAGCTTTCCATGCTCCCCCCTTTCTTTCAAGCCGAAACACTTCTGGCATCCTTCCAGCTTTGTGCGACCTCGACAAAACGTTGCGCGGCAACGGGAAAACCGCTGAAGGGGAGATGGACATATGTAGCCAACAGATTGCCCCTGACTATCCCCTCCACCCTATCACCAGGACTGACCTGATAGGCCGCCTCCTCTTGCAAGAAGGGTTGGTCGAGCGAAGAATAGTGAAACTCGTGTCCACGCATCACTTCGCCTTGCCGTGTAAGCAGAGTGTCCTGCAACGAAGTGGCTTCGCGGTAGCCGATGACGAGGCCATATGCGCTCTTATTCATGCTACTTCCGCGCTCTATAGCGCCGACCATAGGCAGCTCTTCGCCCGATGCGAGCTGGATGGATCGACACAGATACATCAACCCACCACACTCGGCATAGCAAGGTATATCCTGGCCTATCAGCCGGGCAATGTCCTCGCGCATACTCGCATTCGCCGCCAGCCCTTGCGCATACTCTTCAGGAAAGCCACCACCAAAGTAGAGACCATACACATCCTCCGGCACCCGCTCATCATGCAGCGGACTAAAGGGAATCAGCCGCGCCCCCGCCCCACGCAACAGATCAAGCGTATCCGGATAATAGAAGTTGAATGCCTCATCCTGCGCGATCGCTATAGGAATATCAAGCTTATTATCTTTGGCTATATGAAATTCTTCTGATGTGTTGCGTTCGAGTGGTAGAGCTTGACGAGCAAGTTCGAGGATACGTTCGCTCTGACAGGTCGCACGGAAATGCTGGGCGAGGGTGGCGAGATGGATAGGGTCAACCCCGCGCTCAGAGGTGGGGACGAGGCCAAGATGGCGTTCGGGCAGGGTGATATCTGGATTGTTGGTGAGGTAGCCGAGGAGTGGAATGCCGGTTGCAGGCTCGATGGCTTCGCGTAAGAGGTTGGCATGCCCTTCGCCTCCGACGCGGTTGGCGATGACGCCGACGATGTTTACTTGCGGATCGAGTTGTTGGAAGCCCAGGACGACGGCGGCGGCGCTACGGGCCATTGCTCCGGCGTCGATAACGAGAATAACCGGGGCTTTGAGGAGTTTGGCAACTTCGGCGGTGCTGCCAATATCGCTTGTACTGCTGTGTCCGTCGTAAAGACCCATGACGCCTTCGATGACGGAGATGTCTGCCGAGGCGGCGGCAGAGGTGAAGAGGTCGAGCATGCGCGGCTGAGAGACCATCCAGGTGTCCAGATTGTAGCAGGAACGCTCGGCAGCCTGGGCCAAGTGCGAAGGATCGATGTAGTCCGGCCCAACCTTGAACGGCTGTACACGCAAACCGCGAGAGCGCAGATCAGCAATAAGTGCCGTCGTTATCGAAGTCTTGCCAACTCCGCTCGATACTCCTGCGATAACTATTCTACTATGGTATCCTGGCAACGAATCATCCATTGTATTTGTACTCCTAACACATCATATATGCTGTTGACATTGTATACGAGAAAATAGAGAAGGTCTACTGATTTTGTATGACGTTATCATCTATGAGGTTTGCCATGAATTATATGTATATTTTAAGTGGAATGTCTTTTGCAGGGAAATCAGTGCTTGCTCACGAGATAGGCAAGACAAAGCATACAGAAATCATTGACCCAGATGATATTGCTCATGAAAGAGGCTTCGGGCTTCACGGTGAGTTTCTTAATGATGCAGTTTGGCGTAGTATTCATCATGAAGCTGAAGACCAAGCCAGAAGCTTGCTTTGCTTAAGGAAAAGCATTGTGTATGACACAACTGCTTTTAACAAGGAACAAAGAGATCACCTGAGAAAATTGGCAAATGCTAGTGGAGCAACGCCCATCGTAATCATTGTCTCCATCACAAGAGAAGAAGCTTTCAAGAGATGGCAAGAAAACAACATTTCGCAGCACAGGTCACTTGTCCATATTGAAGACTTTCAAATGTGTGCTGATGCTTTTACCTTTCCTGGTGATGATGAAAAGTATCTTGTCTATCATGCAGGAGAAAATATTTCCTCTTGGATTGCAAACAACCTTACGTAATCTACCATCAATTCTGCATTTCAACTTGAAAGTTGCCATCTCTATCGCGTATCATAGAGGATACACTTCGATTTATGGAGTGGAGATCATGCGTTGAACAGAGTGAAGCATATCCTTATCTGTCATTTCAGATAAGACTAAATCAATACAGAGTCCTTTCTAATAGGAGCAAATATGAGCATTTACAATCCTCGTGATCCGAAATGGATCAAGGGAACGCGCGAGATTCTAGAGCCTCGGGGTATCATCCCTAACGTTGTGGAGACAACGGCTCGCGGTACGACAGCCTCGGACCTCTTCTCTCGCTTGTTGAAAGAGCGCATCATTTTCATCGGTACGCCTATCGATGATATGGTTGCCAATAGCGTCGTCGGCCAGTTGCTCTACCTGCAAAGTGAAGATGCAACCAAAGACGTAAACATGTATGTGAATAGCCCAGGCGGCGTGATCTATTCCGGTCTGGCTATCTACGATACGATGCAGATGATTCGTCCAGATGTCTCGACGGTCTGTGTCGGTATGGCGATGAGCATGGGCGCGGTTATTCTGGCCGCTGGCTCAAAGGGCAAGCGCTTCGCTCTACCCAACTCGACCATCCTGATCCACCAGCCTCTCGGCGGCGCAGAAGGTCAGGCGGCCGACATCGAGATCACTGCACGCGAGATCATTCGCCTGCGCCAGAGCCTGCTTGAAATTCTCGTCAAGCACACCGGCCAGCCTCTTGAGCGTATCGCTCAGGACGCAGACCGTAACTACTACTTGACCGCACCACAGGCCGTTGAGTACGGGCTGATCGACGAGGTTCTTGCTAAGTAATGCAGCCTGCTCACACAGGGCTGCTTCTTGTTTGTAATAAGGCCGGAATGTCTTCGTATGGAAGACATTCCGGCCTTATTACAAATATACCCTCTCCGAAAACTCCTTGACGAACACTCCATTTTGTGCGTACAATAGTATTGGCAACTAACTAACAAATAATTAGTAATGATATCCATAGATACAAATGAAATCGGGCCTTTGCGCGCTTCTCCTCCGCGCCGCCTCGTAAGGAGTTTTTTTGATGGAACTTGGTTTTTATACGTTCGCCGATGTGACGGCCTCTTTCCAAAGTGGAGAGATGCTCGATCCGGCACAGCGTCTGCGCGACCTTATGGAAGAGATTGAACTGGCCGATCAGGTTGGCCTCGACGTTTTTGGAGTTGGTGAGCATCATCGCCCCGAATTCGCGGTCTCCGCGCCAGCGGTCGTCCTCGCCGCCGCCGCCGAGCGCACGAAGAAGATTCGTTTGACGAGCGCGGTGACGGTCTTGAGCTCGGACGATCCTGTTCGCGTGTTTCAGAATTTTGCGACCCTCGATCTGCTCTCCGGCGGGCGGGCGGAGATCATGGCTGGTCGTGGCTCGTTCATCGAATCATTTCCGCTCTTCGGCTACGATCTCGATGACTATGATACGCTGTTCGAGGAGAAGCTCGATCTTCTGCTGCGGCTGCGCGAGTCGGAGCGTGTGACCTGGTCGGGCCAGCATCGTCCTGCTATCAATGACCTCGGCGTATATCCCCGGCCCCTTCAGAATCCATTGCCAGTCTGGATTGCAGTCGGTGGAACTCCCACTTCGGTGGCGCGCGCAGGACTACTCGGCCTACCCCTGGCACTCGCAATCATCGGAGGCGAGCCTGCACGCTTCGCGCCATTGGTCGATCTTTATCATAAGGCAGCTCAACAAGGCGGACATGACGCCACAGCATTACCGGTGGGTATTAACTCGATCGGCTATATCGCGGATACCTCGCAGGAGGCAGGCGACGAATTCTTCCCAGCCTACTCAGCGATGATGAACAAGATAGGAAGAGAGCGCGGCTGGTCCCCGATGAGTCGGCGCGACTTTGATGCCTTACGCACGCTAAGAGGCGCACTGGTAATTGGCAGCCCTGAAGAAGTTACAGAGAAGATCCTTTACCAGCACAAGATCTTCGGACACCAGCGCTTCCTGCTACAATCGAGTGTCGGCGCAATCTCTCACAGCAAGATCATGCATGCTATCGAACTGTTCGGCACCAAAGTCGCACCAGTCGTACGGCGTGAAACTGAGCCGGCCAGCACATCCGTCAAATCTCCAGTGAACGCTCACCCATAAACGCAACTTCGCTGCTCTCTCGATCCTTGTTCATTTATACATGTTTTACATTTTTACAAACTTTTGTGCTGAGCACAAAAGTTTGTAAAATGTAAAACATGTATAAATGAACAAAATATTTGGCTAGCGCGCCGGCTTCAAAGAATGGAGATCCTGATGTTGCAGCCACTCCAGCACTGTAGTCCACAGCACGCGCACACCGAAGTAGCCGAGTGCAAGTCCACACAAAGCGCTGATCCAACTAAACACGATTGGACGCATCCAGCGCCGCCCCCAATGCACACCCGCGCTAATACCAAGCGACCAGAGAACCGCTCCAGTAAAGAAGCCAACGAAGAAGAGCACAAACTGCACACCCGTCGCACCAGATGCCACCACGCTGCTCCCCAGGCCCGACCAGAAGGCCAGCCCAAAAGGATTCACAACGCCAAAGACCACACCCGTCGCAAAATTGCCCCGCGTGGAGACTGACGTTACAGCCGTAGCATTGCGCTGCGAGAAGGCATCATAAAGGGCCAGCCAGGCCATACGCAACAGAAAGCACCCACCAGCAATCCCCAGCACAAGCTGTATAGTAAAATATTGAGCAAGAAGAGTAACACCCGTCAATGCCAGCACCGCCCACAGAGAATCACCAATCAGCGATCCACATTCAACGAGCAGAGTTGCCCGCGCCCCATGAGCAGCTCCCCGCCGAATAGCTTCGGTATTTACCGCGCCGGGCGCCGCCGCATAAGCAATTCCCAGTCCGATGGCGGTAATGATAAGAGTAAGTTGCATTATCCTTTTTCCTCCACGTATGAAGCCTCGTATTCAGAGCTAAAGCCCTAGAATCACAATATCCGCTCTTGTATAAATTTCATCAAGCCTGTCTTAATGGAAGAAATATCTGCACGGTCTTGCAACGGTAAATAAATATCTCCTCCAACGTCGGCTGGAAGCTTCGTATTCCCCTCCCGAATGATAAGGACCCGCTTCTTACCTTTAGCTTGTATGAAATAACCGGTTTCAAAAATCACGTTGTCTCGCGGCAGTGCTACAGTATCCAAGAAACACGTGACGTCTTAAGTTTATTGCTCTTCGCCAGTCATTGAAAGGTTGTTGAAAGCTATCACTGTCAAGCCAATCAAGATCGGCGTAGTTGGGTATTCTAACAACGAATCTTCCTCCCCCAATTGATGTGATACCACGAAGCCTCACGTTTTCTTCGGTAATAATAAGCAGAGGAAGCCCTTGTGAAATGGCTAAAGCTCCCTCCAAATGATTGTTTTCTGTTGCGGTAAAGCCAACAGTTTTGCCTGAAGAATCGCTGACCTGCCACAGAGCAAAAGCAAGAACCATTGCTCCCCGGCATTCCTTCATCAAAATATCCATTCCATCTAAACTCATCTTGATATCGAGTGAGCGTTCGTTCTTAAAATGTTCGGGAAAAAAATAACCTGATTGATTAAGAGGAATATAATCAGCCCCTATGATTTGGTCAAGAATACCATTAAGAAGGCGTTGCTGGCGGTCGTCGAGGTAATCTTTACTTGGGCTGCTAATATACACACGAAAATTAGGCTTCATTGTTTCCCTCCTAAAGATAGATAGTTATTAAAAAAGTACTTCGTCTAGAGTATAGTATATTAAAGCAGACAAGCTTACTACCAGTCCTCGTAGCACCAACAAAACTTGGGCTTGCATAGATGAATACTAAAGCACATAGACACTATGGAGTACGACTATGCCAAAACCTACCTTAGATGAGCTAGAACGATACTATGCAAAGGATCGTGGCGAGTGGCGTCAATGGCTGGAGAAGAATCACACCACTTCTCCAGGCGTGTGGTTGATCTATTATAAGCAAACGACGGGCCAGCCTCACGTTAAGTACTCTGATGCCGTCGAGGAGGCGCTCTGCTTCGGCTGGGTTGATAGCAAGCCAAATACGTTGGATGATGAGCGGTATATGCAGCTCTTTTCGCCTCGAAATCCCAAAAGTCCGTGGTCGCGTCTCAACAAGGAGCGCGTGGAAAAGCTCATTGAGCAGGGTTTGATGACCGAAGCCGGTCTCAAGCTTATTGAGGCGGCAAAACAGAATGGTTCGTGGACTGTCTATGATACCATTGAAGATCTGACCATCCCCGAAGATTTAGAGAAAGCCCTCTCCGCTAATCCCACCGCCTACACTAATTTTCAGGCGTTCAGCAATTCGTCGAAGAAGAATATCTTGTGGTGGATTCAGAGCGCCAGACAAGCAGCGACGCGCTCGAAGAGGATCGAGGAGACGGTGACGCTGGCGGCAGTCAATAAAAAGGCGAATCACTATCGTCAATAAGGGGCCAGGAAGTTCATTAACGAAAACATGGCGCACCTTTGAATCCACATCTGCCTGGTGCAATCCTTCGTGTATCTAGTAGTGGTGTTCAACCTTTCCATGTGTAGCCTTCCTAATGCAGGGATGATGGGTAGGTTACTTGAGGCCCGATGAGACCCTTTTGAGAATGGGTACAGGTCCCACTCGCTGCACACTATGGTTCTGACGTCACTCTACTCTTTCCTAAGAACGCTTTGTTTGTGCTACGTATCATATTTTCGATGAAAGAAAGGGAAGCACATGAAGTATAGTGTCGAAATTCCTAATGGCTGGAAAATGAATCTGGCTGCGATCAAAGACCCCGTTGAGGCGTACGAAGCGATGACGAATGTGGCGAAGGCAGCCGATAAGGATGGCTATGAGTCCATCTGGATGGTTGATCACTTTCACACCGTTCCTACACCGTCGCAAGAGGTCACGTTTGAGACCTGGATGTCGCTGGCCGCTATGGCACGCGACACGCAACGCGTCCGCATTGGTCAGATTGTTACCTGCAATGGGTATCGCAATCCCGCCCTGCTCGCAAAAATGGCCAGCACCTTCGATGTCCTCTCACATGGACGCTTGAATTTCGGTATTGGAGCAGGATGGTACGAGCACGAGTATCGAGCGTACGGCTATCCCTATCCCGATGCTCCAGAGCGCCTGCGCATACTGCGGGAAGCACTCCAGGTTATTCTTGCTATGTGGACACAGGAAGAGGCTACGTTCGAGGGCAAGTATTACCAGATACGTGGTGCCATCAATCAGCCAAAGGGAGTGCAGAAGCCACATATTCCGATCCTGATCGGCGGTGGAGGAGAGAAGGTCACGCTCAAGCTGGTTGCCCAATATGGCGATGCATGCAATGTACTCGGCGACCTGGAGACGATTCGACACAAGCTCGCTGTGCTCAAAACGCATTGTGAGACGCTGGGACGCGACTTCGCAACAATTCACAATACAACCGGCGCTGTCTGCTCTATTGCCGATAGCGATGAGGCAGCACTTGCTTTGCTTCCTCCCTCTGTCAAGGAGCAACTCAGAGATACTTCGCTTGTGGGTAGTCCAGAGACTATCCGTCGGCGCATTGCTGCACTGGAGGAGGCGGGCATCCATGAGTTGATTCTCGATTTCCCTACTAGCGCAACAGATCAGACACCCATTCATCGCTTCGCCCACGAGTTCGTTGCTCAATAATTTCCATACTCTTCATTGTTGCTTGCTTAAAAGCGCTTAATTTCTAGCAAGTAGCAATGAACTATCATCCCTTTTATTATCTTATTTACAGATGAGGAGCCTGATAGTGCCAAAGGAGCTTTCCATCCTGTATGCTGAGGGCGTCCAGAGTTCCATCGGCTTGAGAGCTGGTGTAGAGCTGTCCGTTCTGGACTTGCAGGACATCTCCGTTGGTTTTCCGCTGCCACAGCATTGCCCCATCACTTCCACGCAGCGCATTCAGCGTAGCACCCGTTAGCGTCTGGCGAATATAAACTACCTCATTTGCGACGGTCAGTGTACTATCGGCAGGGGCTTGATGTTGCCAGAGGAGCTCGCCGCTGCTTGCGCGTAGGGCTACCACGCTTCCACCATCAGGCGAGTAACTATAGAGTATACCCTTGTCGATCCGTAGTGTATCGACGCTGATCTTGCTTTGCCAGAGCAATCTTCCATCGCTTCCATTCAACGCGGCCGGACCATTCGCGGTGTAGACATAGACCACACCTTGCGCGAAGAGCGGCTGATCTCCACCGCTCATCTGATAGCGCCAGAGCGTTCTGCCATCGCTCGCCCGCATCGCCTCGATCCGCTCATCTTGCTGCCTATAGATATAGACGATATTGTTCTCGATATGTATGACAACCCCATTCGCGCTATGCTCCCAGAGCAATCTTCCGTCACTTGAACGGACTGCATCTATACTCCACACCTCAGAATTGGAGCTTCCAGTCACGTGTTGGGTCGAGTACACATAGGCGACACCGTCACCTATATATGGTGGAATCCACACAAAGACACCATTCGGATGCTGCCACAACAGCCGCCCATCGCTTGCGCGCAACGCTTGCTGCCCACGCGTTGCATAGATATAAACAAAACCACCCGTTGCCTGCAACGGCTGATTAAACCCTCTCGTCGTATATTGCCACACCAGTTGACCGTCATCAATGCTTAGCGCGCCCACGATCTCTGGACTTCCCGGCTCTTTATCTGTCTTTGGCAGTATCGAGTGAACATAGACCATGCCATCTGCGACAAGCAATTCCTGCGCATTAACCATATATTTATGCCGCCAAAGCAATTTGCCCGTCTGCACCTGTAAAGCATCAACGCTCGTTGGAGTGAGCACATAGAGCACACCTTGAAGATTAATAGGCTTGCCAATGATCGCGCCGTTATAGTGCCAGAGCCGAGAGCCATTGCTGCCGCGCAGAGCATCCAGGCTACTCCCTTTGGGATTACTTGCATGAATTCCAACAATATCATTGGAGAGAGAAAGATCCAGACTCGTCTCATAGCTAGCTCCAGCCACAGGCTGAGGCATCGCACTTTGATTGTGAAAAAACGCCTGCTGAACATAGGGCCAGAGCAGGGCGAGCAGTGCAATACTCCCAACCACAGTCAAAGAGACCATGCCCCGGCGCACCCACGGCAAGAGACGCCGATTGAAAAGTGGCGATGGCAGGCGCGATGGCACGAGCGACGACGGGCGAGGACTATCGGCCTGATCTCCTCCATCTAAATCAACAATAGTGAACTCATCATCATTGTACGCTGAATCTTCATGGTTGTTACGCAAGCGGCACCTCCACGAATATCTTACGACAAAAAAACGAGGAGTGCATTATGATCTCTTGTTGTTTCGTGACAAAATGTAGGACGCCCTTCGTGTCGAACATTTCACACTTTTAAATCTTATTGATAAGAAGAGATCTGCTCATGGCATTTTCGTTTCCTTCTTTCTAACTGGAGGTAGAGTTACATGTTCTTTCCCGATTTACGCAATAAGATAGCTATTGTCACCGGTGCAAGCCGCCGACAAGGAATTGGCGCTGCTATTTGCCGAGCACTTGCAACACAAGGAGTGCATCTCTTGTTTACAACGTGGCAGCCTTTTGATTCTACTCAACCTCATGGAATCGATAGAGATGGTCCTCAAGCCCTCCTCGATGAACTACACACTGCTGGTGTGCAAGCCGTCCATCTTGCAGTTGACCTCTCTGATCCAGCAGTACCACAGCATGTCCTCGACACCACCATGACGCAGCTTGGTGAGCCATCCATTCTCGTCAACAACGCTGCTTACTCAGTTCGTGCTTCCTATGATCACCTCACCGCCGCATTACTAGACGCACACTACGCTGTCAACCTGCGAGCAACAGCCTTGCTTTCCGTTGGCTTTGCGTCCAGGTTCTCCAGCCGCTCTGGTGGCCGCATTATTAATTTGACATCAGGACAAAGCCTGGGAGCGATGCCAAACGAGTTAGCCTATGCCGCAACGAAGGGGGCTATTGAGGCATTGACTCGTACCCTTGCTGTTGAAGTCGCTGATCGAGGCATTACCGTTAACGCCATTGATCCAGGAGCAACCGATACAGGATGGATGACGGATGCGTTGAAGCACGAACTATTAAGTGGCATGCATATGGGCCGACTTGGTCAGCCAGAAGACGCCGCACGTCTCATTGTGTTTCTCGCCAGTGAGCCAGGTGCCTGGATCACTGGACAGATTCTGCATTCCCGTGGAGCATAATCAAATACGACAAAACTGTATTTGTTTCCTCGTCGTTCAAGATATTAACACACCATCGAAAGTGCCCGTCATCTCCGTCTTCTGAATAGGCATTGCTCGTCATCAGAGCATATGCAGCTTTGTACAATAGATAAATATCTCGAAACGGCTGTCCCCACTTTTGAAAATATATATTCCTTAGACTTTCTCTTGCCTTTTGCATAGAAGGCGAGTACATATCAAAGATTAAGGTGGATATGACGGCATCGAAAAAAGGGTCTGCCGAAGTAGTGAGAAAACCAAAATCTAGCAGACTTATGGGAGTAACAGTAGCTTCATCAACAAGCACGTTTTCTGGACAAATATCCCCATGAACGACTCCTACACGAGGGATATTCAATGCTTTAAGAAGGGATACAATGCGAGTAACTTTACTCTCAAAATCGAAAACATATTTCTCAAGTACAACTTTGTATCTGTTCGCACGCTGATTTACTACTTCTCCAAGCATAGTGCTCCAGGTAGAATCTGGAGTCCTTAACGATGGTTCGCCAAGGATTGCTAGTTCTCTTGCTACCGGTATGTCGCCGATTGTCCCTAGCGATTCTACAACTGTGACAACCGCGTCCATACCTTTCTTGTAAAGCACAGCATTAGCAGGATTTCTCTCAAGAATATCCTTGAGAGGAACTCCTGCTAAACGCTCTTCTATGCTTATCACTAGTCCACTATTGTTTTCTAAAATCTCACGTATCCCTGGCGTAGCAAAGGGAAGCTGTTTTTCCCTCAGTTGAATATAAAAAAAGCGCAGTTGGACTACTTCTCCATAGCTTTTCTTGATCCACACCTTAGCAAGCAAAGAATTCCCCACATCAAAAACAAAGCCCTCCATGCCAGCAGCAACAAATTGAGGTTTAAAGCCTAACTGATAGAGAGCCTCTTTTGCGCCTGTACTATCCATATTATTTCTTTCCTTCTTCAGTTGCCAATCAATAAAAGAGGTAGTTAGAAAGGAATTTCCTCGGAAGCGACAAGCATATATTTACGTTCTTGTGCCCCGTTCACAATTTTTACAACAAAGCAAACGTTTTGAGCCATTTATTGCTAGAAAATGTACGGGCCTGATTGGATGGCTCTTGCTTCTCTGTTCATCCTTTGCTTTATCGCGTCCGGACATCTCGCTTGCCTCCCATGTTCGCCCCGAAATCCACCGAGCGTCCCGCACTTTTTAGGCACAATCAAGATTGACAAACGTTGACAACGCTACCTAGAAAAAGATATCTTCTCTGTATGAAGTTGAGTATAACATGAAAGGATGCACGGAGATGAGTAATCAAGCAGCGGTGCTTTACGCTCCACACGATATTCGCATAGAGGAGCGGGCGGTTCCCAAGCCGGGGCCAAATGATGTGCTGGTCGAGATCAAGGCGGTGGGAGTGTGCGGCTCGGATGTTCACTATTATGAGCATGGAAGAATTGGTTCGTTCATCGTGCGACAGCCGCTGATTCTGGGCCACGAGTCCGCTGGCGTGATTGTTGATGTGGGAGAGGGAGTGGGCAAAGGGCGCATTGGTGAGCGGGTGGCGATCGAGCCGGGTGTGCCCGACCGCGTATGCCCACAGTGCCGCGCCGGGCGCTATAACCTGTGTCCCAATATCCGCTTCTTCGGGACGCCGCCCATCGATGGCGCGTTCACCAACTACGTGACGATTCCCTCAGACTTCGCCTATACGCTGCCGGATCAGCTCTCGAACGAAGAGGGCGCTCTGATCGAACCTCTTTCGGTCGGATTGTGGGCCTGTCGCAAGGCGAAGCTGCAAGGAGGAGACCACGTGCTTATAACGGGCTCGGGACCAATCGGGACACTGGCAATGAAGGTGGCACTTGCGCTCGGAGCAACAAGTGTGACGATGACCGATGTGTTTCCGCAGCGGCTTGAGATGGCACAAAAGCTGGGGGCGACGCGAACAATCAATGTTGCCAAAGAATCGCTGGTCGATGCAAAGCTGGAGGCCGATGTACTTCTGGAATGTTCGGGCAACGAAAAGGCGTTGCAGGACGGCATCCGCTCTCTGCGTCCCGCTGGCACGGTCGTGGCCGTTGGAATGAATCCAGGCGAAGAATTGAGCATACCCATGTCGGTGCTACAGAACCGTGAGCTTACCCTCACTGGTACGTTCCGCTACGCCAACACCTACCAAGATGCGATCTCACTGGTTGCCGCCGGTCGCATCAATCTCAAATCTGTCATTACCGGACACTACACACTAGACGAAACTGAGCAGGCGCTACAAGCAACCCAAAATGATCCAGCCAATATTAAGTCGGTGGTCGTACCAAAAGCCTGATAATTAAGAGAGGGTGAAGACGACGCGTTGTACTAACACGATGCGTCGTATCTTCATGAAACTTGACCATGAGAGGTGAAATTTGTCTTTATTGTTCTCAAGCTTCTCAGTACCTCTTCTATAGAAGAAACGCTAGCTCTTTCCGAAGCATCTCTGCTAGATACTGAGTATACCAATTGGGCGGGCGCTTTTGTAGGCTACGTGCGAGTGCCCGCATACAGATTAACAGACTCGCGAAACGAATGTAATGTTCACATTCCATTTCAAGGGGTACAACTTCCATATAACCCTTCATAAGAGCAGTTTCGAGCCCAGGAGGCAGTCGCTCACCCGCCTGCAAATGGAAATACCCTAAATCATACCAACGGTCTGTGCCGCGTATCTCGCCAAAATCAATGATACCAGTGTAGCACCCACCCTCTTGATAGATATGAGTTGCACCAAAATCTCCATGTGCCAGTGATGCCTGCTCAACATCCAGCCAGGAGTCATGTTGTAAGAGCACGTGATTTAGCTGCATAGCCTCTAAACTAGAGATAACATTTCTACTTAAATAGGCCAGGTCAGATTCCCAATATTCAAGCACAAATGCACGATACGTCGGCCACTGCGCGTATAACTCATTTGACTTAGGAAGATCTCGCCGTATCCATCCAAAGCCCTCGACGGAAACACTATTAATAGCGGCAAGATCTCTCCCGGCCTCGCGCAAAATCTCTGCCCTTGTCTCTTCCGAGAGTGAATGAGATTGGCTGATAGGCTGCCCGCGTATCTCATTCGTTATCATAATCGATCGCTCAAACAACTCATTATATGCTTCAAAGTAAATGACCTCTGGAACTTTCACATGCATTTGTCGCAGCCGCTCATGAACAGTCACTTCGGGAGCAAAGCTTGCACCTTCTTCCGGCAAGACTCGCAAGTAAAAGGTCTCGCGTTCAAAGATGATGCGATAGACGTGAGTAGAAACACCTTCTGCTACGCGCTCTATGCTGAGAGGGGATGAAGAAAAGATACTACTTATTATTGTTTTAACTCGCTGCATACAAGCTTCTCATCTTTCTTGTCTCTTATAGGGAAATAAGTCTATAATAAACCAGCAGAAATAGCTCCAAGTTTTTTCAAGGACAGTGAGATATTTATACCTTGCACAGCTATGGTTGACAGAGCATGCGGCAGAAAATATGTTGCTTACATGAATCTCTTTCTCTATCTATATGAAAGAGGCAAGAACTATGTCTGAAACAAAACAAGTCGGTGAGAACGACGAACACATAAACCTTTTGCTAGCGACAAAGTTAACCGCGCCACTACTCCAGCCAGACCTTGTCTCGCGCCCGCGCCTACTATCTCGTATGCAACTGGGGTGCCAACGCCGCTTGCTACTTATTACGGCACCTGCTGGCTATGGCAAGACGACGTTGTTGAGCACATGGCTCGCTACTTGTGAGTGGCCAGTGGCATGGATCGCGCTGGAAAAGGGTGACAACGATCCGCTCCGTTTCTGGAAGTATGTTCTTACAGCTCTTAATACATCAAACGTTGATATCAATACTATAAAACAACTGCTTCCACTCCTGAGTGATCAGCAGCTACCACCGATAGAATTTTTTCTGACTACGCTTATTAATGCATTTGTAACAAGGCAGGAGCATACTCTGCTGATATTCGATGACTATCATCTGATTACTGCTGATGCTATTCATACAGCAATACAATTTCTAGTCGAACATCTTCCTCCTCATGTGCATGTCATAATTGCCAGCCGCAACGAACCACCGATTTCCCTTGCACGACTGCGAGCTCGTGGAGAAGTGATAGACCTTGGCCTGCGAGACCTATGCTTCACACCTGACGAGGCGAAGGCTTTTTTCACGCAGAAGATGAAACTTGATCTTTCCGCTCAGCAGATCGACCAGTTAAGAGCGCGCACCGAGGGCTGGGCCGCAGGTCTACAGCTCGCTGCGCTCTCTTTGCAGCAATGGAATGATCCTGCCGACTTTATCGCATCCTTCTCAGCATATGACCGTTATATCTTTGATTATTTTACTGAGGAGGTATTACTCGGTCAGCCCGCGACTGTGCAGAATTTTCTGTTGCAGACCTCCATACTTGAACGATTGAATGGGTCGTTATGCGATGCGGTCACGGAGCAAAGCGAGGGAGGAGAGATGCTGATGGCGTTGGAGCGGGCCAATCTCTTTGTTCTCGCTATCGATCCGCATCGGCGCTGGTATCGTTATCACCAGTTCTTCGCCGATCTCTTACGCCGCCTCTTGCAGCAGCGTCATCCAGAGCTAGTTGCGCTGTTGCATAAGCGAGCAGCCCTTTGGTATGAGAGTAGGGGGCAAAGCAATGAGGCAATCAACCATGCATTAGCATCCAACGATGTTGAGCTAGCGGTACGCTTGATAGAGACATTTACCGCAGGCACAGGCTGGTATGGAGGAGCGGTAACGCGACGTGCATGGCTAGCCGCCCTTCCCAGCGAAGTTGTACGTTCACGCCCGCGCCTCAGTATCCTGTATGCCCTGGCCTGTATGGAGCAAAACCTGTTCGCAGCCGCCGAACCCGCACTGCGAGACGCCGAAACCACGTACATCTCTGCTGACGAGAGCGAACAGCAGATTTTGTTGGGAGAGATAGCAGCTATTCGCTCAACGGTTGCTATTAATCTGGGAAAAACTACTGAGGCAATCGAGCCAGCGCGGCGTGCACTTCAACTCCTTCCACGCGACGATAAGCGTTTCCTCGCCACGATCGGTCAGGTCATGCTCAACCTGGCTGATACATGTCTGGATGATGCCAGCAAGGCTCAGACCTTGTATGAGGAGGCGGTTGCACTTAACAGGACAGCAGGCAATCTTGCAACCACTATCACTGCAATGAGCGGCCTGGGTAGCATCTACACACAGAGAGGAAACCTTCAGAAGGCTGAACAAACGCTCCTGGCAGCTCTAACATTGGGAAGTGAAAATCTGCTGGCATGGCCTTCTACAGGGAAGGCACATATCAATCTAGGAGCTGTGTACTACGAGTGGAACAGGTTGGACGAGGCAATGCAACATGTCTGCGAGGGCGTTCAGCAGTGCCAACAATGGGGACATATCTATCATCTAGGAGAAGGATTGCTGCTCCAGGCCCAAGCGCAAGCTGCACAAGGAGATCTGGATGTGGGTCTAGCAACACTTAAGTACGGCAAGCGATTAGTAGATGAGGCAACACTTGGCGCGCCCGTGCCGATATCTATTCCCAGGCTACATGAGCTCTCTGACCGCTTCGTTGCCAGGCTAATAGATTTTCTGCTCGCACGAGGCGATCTAGCAGGGGCTATGCACTATGTTGATCAGCGCGGACTAGATGTGACAGTAAGCTCCACTCGAATACCAACCGAGAATGATGCAACACTGATACGCCTCCTGCTAGCACAGAAAAAAATTGACACTGCTAGAAGTTTGCTCTCTACCAATGCCTCTTTTGTATCGAAAAACGAGAGCGAGGGCTGGATAGATTCCACGATCAAAGCGCTTACTATTCAAGTCGTGGTGCTTGCAGCATCGGGTGCTCCAGAGCAAGCGTTGCCCAGTCTAGAGCGGGCACTCAAGCTTGCTGGGCCGGGTCGCTACGTCCGAGCATTTTTGGACGCGGGTCCTTCTATGCAACGCTTGCTTACAAAGGCCATCGAGCGCGGCATCGCAAACATTGACTATATCACTTTACTCCTGAACGTCTTTAAGCTCTCACAAAGTGGATTTGCGCTTGCTGGACCTGCTCTCGTCAATCCTCTTAGCGAACGAGAACTTGCCGTACTTCGCCTGATAGCAGCAGGTCTTTCAAGCTCAGAAGTTGCAAGGCATCTTATCGTTGGCGTGAGTACAGTGCGCACACATATTAAGCACATCTACCAGAAGCTGGACGTTCATAGTGCTGCTGAGGCAATTGAGCGTGCACGCATACTTAAGCTTATTTAAGGCAAACGGATGAGTGCATATTTAAGCTCATCTTTTCCATAAAATCCCCTACCTCAATCCCCTATGCACATGCTCTTTAGGGGACGACATATCCCCTATCTCTCCTTTAGACTCTAAATATAGAGATTGTATACACCGCTTTCCATGCAAAGGAGATTTTTTATGTCTACTGCAATAGGTACTCAAGCACTCGCACTTGAGATACAGCACTTGTCCAAGGTATACAAAAAGCGGAAGGGGCAAATAATAAAATCAGTCGATGATCTGAGTCTATCAGTGTCACGTGGTCAGGTGTTTGGCCTGCTTGGACCGAATGGAGCGGGCAAGACAACAACGATTAAGATGATTTGTGGCCTCATTATTCCATCAGCGGGACAGGTACTCGCGAATGGTCGGACAGTAGCTCAGAAGCGAGTGGAGGTAATGCGAGAGATAGGTGCGGTATTAGAGGGGACGCGCAATATCTACTGGCGACTCTCTGCCTGGCAAAACCTCGTTTACTTTGGCCGCTTGAAGGCATGCTCTGATAAAGAGATTCATATGTGTGCAGAACCACTTCTGCGTGAACTGAACTTGTGGAAGTGGAAGGACGAGCCAGTGGGCCAGTTCTCGCGTGGAATGCAGCAGAAGGTCGCAATCGCTTGCATTTTGATAGCCAATCCTTCTATTGTCCTGCTCGATGAACCAACTCTTGGGCTGGATGTACAGGCTGCGCGTACGGTGAAAGAGTGGGTCATACGACTCGCGCACGAGCAGGGCAAGACGGTAATTATTACCTCTCACGAACTGGATATGGTGCAAGAGGTATGCGACCACGTTGCAATACTGCGTCAGGGCCGACTGGTGGCTGATAAGCCGATGGATGAACTTCTCGCCCTCTTTCGCCAGGAGCATTACGAGATAAGAATTGGGAAGCATATTGATGATCCCGCTATGAATAGTTTCGCCGGGCTCACTATCACAACAGAGGAAGAGAGCACACTGCTCTCAGGTCCGCTAATCGACCAGGATAGCCTGCATCAGGTACTCATCAAAATTCATTCTCTGGGCCTGCCACTTACTTCAGTCAACCAGATCGAGCCTGATCTGGAAGAAGTCTTCTTGCACTTGATCAATGAATCAGCGAAAGGAAACGAAGCATGATTACTCCAATCCGTGCGATGCTGAACGAAGCTTACAAATCTCTGCTCCACCTTTGGAGTTACAGATACAACACGCTGGCGGAGATGGTTCAACGTGGCCTTAGCTTCCTCACCATCGGCTTCCTGCTGGGCAAGGGACACTGGGAGGCTCCACAGATGGCCTTTATCCTCTGTGGCTGGATCATGACATTCTACGCCCGCACCATACTCTTTCAGGTTAACGATGGAATTACCGAGGAGGCGCGTAGCGGCACGCTTGAGCAGATGTATATGAGCCCGGTCTCCTCTGGCTTTCTCCTGCTGGGCCGTGTCTTTGCGATCCTGCTTGTGGCTACTCTCATGGTCTCGCTATCGGCCATCGTGCTTTCCATCCTGGTGGGTATCCAGTTACCATTGCGCTGGGAGGCGCTGCCGATCATCGCACTCACGCTGGCGGGAGTGTTTGGTTTCAGCTTCCTGCTCGGCGGCGCGGCACTTGTCTACAAGAGCGTCCATTCGCTGGCAGACCTGACTCAAGATCTGCTGCTGTTCGTCAATGGAACCTTCATCTCGATCGCACTACTGCCTGATTGGCTACGAACCATAGGACTCGTGCTACCCACCACATACGGCATCACAGTCCTAAGGGCTGTGGTACTCAATGGCTCCTCCCTCGGAGCCCTCATCAACAATCATAGTCTGCTCCTACTTACAGCACATTCGGCGGCCTACTTCTTTGGAGGCTGGCTCTTCTATGCCTGGTGCGAGCATTTCGCCCGACAGCAAGGATCATTGGGGCAGTATTAAAGAACAAAAGGAGGACAGAGAGTTGGTTTCACTCGAAATCATACTCATGGCCTTCTGCTCTGCTGGTCACAATGATGCCACGGAGACCGGGTGTAGCCACCTTCAGAGCACTCAGATCAGGTTGCAAGTTGTGCACAATATCCTCGCTCTGCACCTCTACCGGCAGATCCAGGCTTCCACGCCCGGCGAACATGAAAAAATGGAATATTCATGTGTGCTTCTATTAGTCAAAATTACAGAACCGAGAAGTATATCTGCTTCAGAAATTCTGTGAATTGTCGCAATTCTTGTTGGTATTCTACAAGCTTTTGTTGACGCTCTTGAGCTGATGCTTGTAGTTGAAATTGCGCTCCTTCGCTCTCAAGGATCGCAGAATACTGCATATCTCGTAAAATCAGTATTCTGTCATAGGGAACCTGCCGTCTTTCATAAAAAATGATGAGATGCTTTAGAAGAATACTACGCTCTTGTAAGTGCTTACTGATAAGCATAGCTCGCATCTTGTGATACTGAGCAAAGAGGCGATGGATTTCATCTTGAGGAAGTTGTTTGAGCTCATTCTGCTTTTGGGCTTCCTCCCAGACTTGCCAGACACGTTTCTCTTCTTCGTCAAGATCTGTTCTATAAATTCTGACCCAGGGAGCATACGGAGGATGTTTGAGTACACCTATTGATGCGGAAGGGGTGGTGATACCGAGTTCCTGCAAGACCACAACTGTCTCTACAATGTCTGTCTCGACATGCCAACGTTCTTCTTTCGATTGTTGAATGTGGCGACGGATAGCTTCTTGCCATTGCTGTTCTCGCTCAAAAGATGGTTTCTGGATCGACATGCTTCTCCTCTTTAAAATAACGCTGCTTTAAAAAACTGCCGAAGGCGAACATCTCCTGCTGATGTTCTACAAGCTTTTGCTGACGACGCTCGGAAGAGACTCCTACCTGAAATTGTGCTCCCTGACTCTCAAGCGTTGAAAGAATACCTTGCCCATCTATTAGAATCAGACGTCGATCATAAGGCACAACGCGTTCTGCATAAAAAGCTGTGAGGTAGCGCAGCAGTGGAAGAAAAGATTGTACATGCTTTCTTCTCACCTCGCCTCGTAATTGACGACCTTCTTCAAACAAGCGCTCAACCTCATCTGCTGATAGTTGTTTCAAATCACGCTGTTTTCTTGCTTCGCTCAGTTTTTCGCTGGCTCGCTTATTATCTTCTCTGAGCCAATTTGAATTAAAGTGAATGTAAGGAGCATACTTACCATGCTTGAGATGCCCTTCGCAAGAGCCAGTAGTCTTCATATTGAGAGCATTAAAGGCAACTACCGTCTCCAGAATACCACGATCAATAGGCATGCCAAGACGATCCGTCGTGTGAGAGAAACGCTCATAAGTCTGCTCCCATATCTGCTCCTTCGAGAGCTGCGGTGAAGGAGAATCCATAATCCAACCTCTTCTTAAAAGTTGCATAATTTACGACAGAAGAAGTATAACATAGGAGAAGAGAGCATGCTTCTTTACAGTCATCCTCCATTCGATGAATATCACGAATTAGATAAAAGGAGATTTTTATGAAGGTACGCATTAGCGTTCCAGTCGATTTGAACTTGCAGAATAATGCAGAGTTATGCATCAATAAGCAGATTAGCGATTCGGATGGCAAAAATGACTGGGAGACGGTGGTTACGACGAACGCGGTTGGCGGCAGCGAGTATCTCGTCGATCTTGAGCCAGGACACTATCAAAAGATGCTGGGTACTCCTACTGGCCTGTCTTCCTTCTCTAGCACCTTCGATATCACTCCAGACAAGCAATACATAGATGAAGAGGGCAAGGCATTTAGCATTAACGACGATGGCGGACTTACTGAGCTAATCAATCCGTTATAGAATGCTTTCAATTGCCATCTGGCTGGATAAGCGCTGGTACTTATCCAGCCTTTTCTACTATTTGTACACCTCAATCCTTTCCACCTCGCGTTTGCATCCTCTCTCTGCATTCTTTACATACAAGAGTTTATACTTTATACGAGTTTACTATTGAAGATTGTTTATGCACCTTTTCCATTCTATCTATTTTGTATCTTCTTGCACACAGTGAAACGTGCTAAAGTAGAGCAATCAAAAAATATATATAGAACACATATGTTTAATAGGAGGTTCTATGAATTTTGGATCTATTGCGTTGAAGACGCTTATCGTTCTTGTACTCTTGTTTCTGCTATCACTTGCAGGGGCATTGACATTCCCAGCTCTTTCCGTTTTTAGTGGGAACGCTGGTGCAGGGCTTGTGAGTCTACTGTACCTTATTCTGGCAATGCTTATTCTCTCGGTCGTCGGCAATCTGCTCGGCAGAGGTATACGCACCATTAAAAAGCCCCTGGACGGACTTATTCTGACATTTGTCGGCGCTTTCTTCATGGGGGCAATCCTGGCAATTTTTGCCGTCTTAAATATTCCCTATGCCGCTCATCTCAACCTGAACTGGTTGGGTACAAGTTGGTATAGTCCTTTACTTACCTTACTTTTTATCGGCACTCCTCTGATGCTCGTGTACACCTCTGTCGAATAAAAAGTTTGTTATGCTTGCTTGTATCCGTGCTATAATTCAGGCAATTTTATGCATAATAGGAGTACTGGAGCGCTGATCAAGAAATCAAGCGACATTTTGAAAATCAGCTTGAAGCGACTGAGAACGCGCCAGGATGTGCAAATTGTGAAGGACGGCGCAAATCTCCTCGATTTGCGCCGTCCTTGCCACCGGCTAACGGAAGTCAGGCCATGTTCAACGGCCACTTGTTCACGAAATTCAGCTCATCGTATCTGTTTCACGATCTGTTCTTCTTGCTCGGAAAGTTCTACTGATAGTTACCAGATGAGTTAGCGAGCAGGTCGTTCGAGGGCAATGACTGGAATTTCGCGTTCTGTCTTCTTCTGATACTCAGCATAATAAGGAAATACTTCCACTGCTCGTTTGAATGCTTTTGTCCGCTCATCGCCAGAGAGAACTTTAGCCGTTGTCGTAAATTTCTCGCTGCCAACCTCAACCGTTACCTCTGGATGCGCTAGCAGGTTGAGATACCAATCAGGGTGTTTTGGAGAACCACCCTTGGATGCGACTGCAAGGATGCGATCCCCTTCCTCTACCAGCATCAATGGAGCGATACGTGGCTGGCCACTTTTGGCTCCTGTCGTTGTTAATAGGATTAATGATCCCCAACCTTCTATCTTGCCTGCGTTGGCACGAAACGTCTCAATCACATCCTTATTTCTGGCTTCCCATTCGTTCATGAACAAAACTCCTCTTTTAGACTGCATTATCCAACTTTTTAGCTTTTTTGTGTCCAGACATGGACGTTTGTCGTCTTTTTCTCAGTGTAGTTGGGCAAGTGCAGAAAGACAAGACTCTATCAGAGAAATGTGTGAGCATCAGGCTGACTATTCTCGTTCTCCTTCAACTACTTGACCGGCCTCTAGTGCTCTAACTGGCTGCAATTGCCCTACGCAAGGAGCGATTGCAGTTTGTAAGCCTACCAGGGGTCGATAAAGGGACGCCGTTTGCCTTCACTGGCGACCGCAGCAGGGATGGAGCGTAGCCCTTGAATGATCCAGAGCCGCGTCTCCAGTGGATCAATGACCTCGTCGATTTCTAGATATGAGGCCATGTTGATCGCCTTTCCCTGTTGATAGGCCGCCTTGACCATCTCTTCAAATTTTGCCTGGCGCTCTTGGAGATCGCTTATGGCCTCCAGCTCTTTGCGATAGCCAAGGCGTACGGCCCCTTCGAGACCCATCGCACCAAACTCTGCACTGGGCCAGGCTATAGTAAAGAACGGATTGTGAAAGCTACCGGCAGTCATAGCCTGCGCCCCCAACCCATAGCCCTTTCGCAACACCACACTAAAGAAAGGGACACTGAGGCTGCCCGCGATCACAAACATGCGCGAGACATGGCGCACCGTTGCCGTCTTCTCCGCCTCCGGTCCGACCATAAAGCCGGGTGTATCACAGAGAGAGACAATAGGCAAGCCAAACGCATCACACAATTGGAGAAAGCGCGCGGCTTTGTCAGCGCCATCAGAATCTATCGCGCCGCCCAGGTGCATAGGATTGTTGGCGATAACTCCAAATGGTCGCCCCTCGATTCTGATCAGGGCTGTGATCATACCGGGAGCAAACTGACGCCGTAGCTCTAACACCGTCCCCTGGTCCGCCATCGTCTCGATCACTTTCCGGATATCGTATACGCGTAAGCGGTTCTCAGGAATAAGTTGGCGCAACAGGCGCTGGTCGGCACACTCCCAATCTGTTATGCGACCCTGAATATAGGATATATAGTGTTTGGCAGTTTGAACCGCCTCAGCCTCGTCGGCCACCACAACATCAATCACACCATTGGGAGCTTGCATACTGACCGGGCCAACCTCTTCGGGGGCAAAAACGCCCAGTCCTCCGCCCTCGATCATCGCTGGTCCTCCCATACCAATGGTCGCATTTTGCGTGGCAATGATCACGTCACAACAGCCCAACAGTGCAGCATTTCCGGCAAAACAACGTCCAGAGACGATGCCTACGAGCGGCACGAATCCGCTTAGTTTCGCGAAGTTGATGAATGTTGTGTTGTCCAGACCCGCCACACCAGGCCAATCGGTATCACCTGGACGTCCGCCGCCGCCCTCGGCAAAGAGGAAGATAGGAAGCCGCCACTGTCGAGCCAGAGAGAGCAGCCGGTCCATCTTCTTGTGATTCATAAAACCCTGTGTCCCAGCAAAGACGGTATAGTCGTATGCCAGCACCATGCAGCGAGACTGTTCATCGGAGAACAACACACCATTGACGTTGCCAATTCCGGTCACCAGACCATCGGCAGGGCTGAGTTTGATCAGCTCTTCCTCGGAACGGCGGCGACGTTGGGCGGCGAGTGCCAGGGAGCCATATTCGATAAAGCTGTCCGGATCACACAGGTCAGCAATATTCTCGCGCACTGTCCTCTGCCCAGTCCGCCTCCGCCGCTCTACAGCATCTGGTCGAAACTCGTCTCGCCCGGCGTCATGGCGTGCCTGCACTTCTTGTAGAGCAGCCGGGATCGTGTCCAGGTCTATGACATTCGTCTGTTCTTGCTGCAAAACATGGCTATCCGTCGGCTCGATAAACAGCAAAGGCTGCTCATCCGCAAGCGTATCGCCCACAGCAGCCACCACGCTACGCACCACGCCGCCGGTAATAGCCTCCACAATAAACTCCATCTTCATCGCCTCTACCACAGCGACCTGCTGCCGGGCCTGCACAACGTCCCCTACCGAGACATCGAGTGCGACAACCGTTCCTCGGTGTGGTGCGATAACCGGTTGCATGCCCTCCAGGTCCTGCATATGCACAGACTGATCTTTCTGCCCAGTTTGCCCACCTCTTTCTCCAGAAGCGAAATACAACTGCTGATGCACATTCGCATCTGAAGGAAGCAACTCTTGCACATGCCCTTCGACGAAGTTTGTATCGATGCGGTGTGCAATCACATCCTGGTGACGCAGGAGATTCTGCAAGAAAGGGATGTTTGTTTCTATGCCCTCTATCCTGAATTCGCACAACGCACGATACGCTCGCGCCAGCACATCCGTGTATTCGCCGGAGGGCACGTGTACGATCAATTTGGCGAGAAGGGAGTCGAAACGGGAGCTAGGTGTGTAGCCTGGATATGCAAACGTATCTACTCTAATACCTGGACCGAGGGGTGGCTCGAAGGCTGTAATAGTGCCGCCAGTTGGGCGTGCTGTGCCAGTAGTATCCAGCGTCTCCATGTTAATCCGAGCTTGCAGAGAGAAGCCATGAGGTTCGGTTAACATGCTGGAGTCGAGGCCCACCTCCGCAAGCGAGCGACCCTCGGCCAGCCTGAGCTGTGTCTTGACGAGGTCGATCCCTGTCAGTTCCTCCGTGACTGTATGCTCGACTTGTAAACGGGGGTTGACCTCGATGAAATAGAAGTTGGCATTCTCATCAAGACGCTCGGCATCAAGCAAGAACTCGAAAGTTCCCAGGCTAGCGTAATGTACTGCCTGAGCCAGGCGCAAAGCCGCGCTTAACATGCGTTCTCGCACGCGTTGCGGTAGATGAGGAGCAGGTGCGACCTCTACAATTTTTTGGTGGCGTCGCTGCAACGTGCACTCGCGCTCCCAAAGGTGTATTACGCTGCCCCGTTCATCTCCAATTATCTGCACCTCGATGTGACGAGCGTGACGAATCAATTGCTCTACATACACGCTATCGAGTCCAAAGGCTGCGCGCGCCTCGGATTGACTGCGGGCGTACGCTCCAGCCAATTCTTCGGGCTGATACACGGCGCGCATACCTCGGCCTCCACCACCTGCCAGAGCCTTGATCATTATGGCTCCCCCATCACCTAAGGAGGCCAGGAACGCCTCTGCCTCCTCCAGGCTGGTCGCTTGCGACGTACCGGGCAGTATCGGCACATCTTGACCAATAGCAAATTTGCGGGCCTGTGCTTTGTTGCCAAAGAGATCCAGGACCTCTGCTTGTGGGCCCACAAATTTCAGGCCCTCTTCAGCGCAGCGGCGTGCAAAGGCAGCATTCTCGCTTAGAAAGCCGTAGCCAGGATGAATAGCGTCGCACCCAGCCTCGCGGGCGATGGTAAGTAGTTGCTCACTATCCAGATAGGCGGAGCCCCCTTTTCCTCGCAAGGGGCGCGCCTCATCGACCTTCCGAATGTGCAGAGACTGAGCATCGTCCTCTGAGAAGACGGCGACGGTTCGGATGCCCAGTTCGGCGGCGGCACGCGCTATGCGAATCGCGATCTCACCACGATTCGCAATGAGTAGAGTTTGAATACGCATGAGGTTCCTTCCACCAGGAGGACTTAACGACCAATCTCATACCATCGAGTCGTGTTATGTGCAGAATTAGTCGTGCTTAAAGAGTGCCTGGGGTGAGCTGGTTTCTCAGTGTTGCCGGGATTGAAGTGCTTGAGTAGGACCAGTGGCTCGCTCGTACTGGCGTTGGTGATGGTCACGCCACCCGTTGCCGCTCCCACCGTGACAAAGAACTCATCTTCAGTCATGTCGTTGAAGCGGATCAGCGATGGTGCTGAGACTGGATGCTTGCCGAAGCGACCATAGCCCTGTACACAGACCACTCCATAGGCTCCCACATCGCGAAGAGTTACGCTGCGGCCCGGTTGGACGGTGAGTTCTTTAGCGCTAAAGAACTCGCTGCCGTAGACGATCCATTGCTCGTGATAGCCCTCGCCGTGCATGGTCTCTACGTCGCGGGCGGCGATTGGCGTTAGGAAGCGGTGCTCTTTGAACTCGGGATCGACGTTGCCTTCCCAATCGAGGAGCGAGAGCAGATAGTCGTAGTCCTCCGCTTTGTCCGGCGGCACGTCCTTGACCAGCATACCTCGATCGATGACCTGGTAGTCAGCGACGAGCGATTGCCACATCGAGAGGACATCGCTGGCGCGCTGCGGCTCATAGGTGCAGAGCGTGCCCGGCGCGTGCAGAATGCCTGTGGGCACATCCCAGCCGGTTCCAATCTCCAGCCGATACGCCTTTGAGAGACCCAGGATACCGTTGTCGCCCTCGTTCCAGCGCTTGAGACAGTCGATGACCTGATCCTTCGTCGTGCCAGGCTCCAGGCCAAAGAAGGTGTAGGGGAAGCTATCCAGTGCGAAGTTGTACTGTGCCGGGAAATAATAGGACTCCGGCTTACCGACGCGACCGACATCTGCGGCCTGCTTGTCGCTCTGATGGAGATGATGAGGCAGAGGATACATATTATCAAAGAACTTGCTGAACATGACCCAGCCGCCGAAGCGCTCTATAGCCTCTTTCCCCAGAAAATCCTCGCCCAGCAGCCCCATAGCATCACGCAATGTCACTCTCTGGCCATCAGCATAAATATAGCTCAGACCCTCGTCGTCACGCGTCAACGGTCCATTGTCAGCCTTTACGGTCGAGGAGAACCAGCGCTCGTCGATACCACCACGATTGCCTCCAAAGGCGTAAAGATCTTTGGGGTGCAGCCGCAGGCGGCGTCCGGGCACGCAGAACACGCGCGGCACCCAGTTTGGTGCCAGCCGCACAATCCCCTCGCCCGCTTCCAGAGCCTGCTTCGTCAATTGGATAGTCTGCTGATCCGTCATCGCATCTCCCTTTTCTTTCTCTAAATATTTCACCGAACGACACGTGATTTTATTATACGCACACCTGATGGTATCATTAAACCACTATTGCAATATTGACTTTCTGAAGGAGGAAAGAAGATTATGCAGGATGATCCCAAACGTCTAGTTGAAAGGGGATATAACCAGATTGCACGCCGATACCTCGAATGGAACACTCCCTCACCTGCACGATTGGGCTATCTTCAGAAATTGCTTGAACGTCTTCCTCCACAGGCCCAGGTGTTGGAATTAGGTTGTGGAGCGGGTGTACCATGTACTCAAACTCTTGCACAACACGCTCAAGTCACAGGTATCGATATTTCAGCAGCACAAATTGAACTTGCGAAGCAACACGTTCCCAATGCACTGCTGCGGCAAGCAGACATGATGTCGCTTGCATTTTCTCCTGCTACGTTTGATGCAATTGTTGCTTTCTACTCGATTATTCACCTTCCTCGTGCAGAGCAACCAGTTCTGATCAATCGCCTTTCAGCATGGCTTCGTCCAGGCGGATACCTTCTTGTAAATCTTGGCACTGCGAACGATCCTGGTTCTATCGAACCGAATTGGTTGGGAGCTACAATGTATTGGAGTAGTTACGATGCACAGACGAATCAAGAGATGATACGTCAAGCGGGATTCACGACTCTTGAGGCAGAGATTCTTCGCGACGATGAAAACGGAGAACTCGTTCCCTTTCTCTGGGTACTTGCGAAAAAGGAAGGATGAACTAATCCCCTTCAATTGATCCCACGCCGCAGCGCTCGTCGCGGCGTGGGCGAAATAAGATATCCGCGCAGGACGCCTGGTTATCAGTATATCAACAAAGGTCGGTGCTTATACAACACTCTTACTTTCCAATGAAGGTTTAAGCAGACGCTGATAAACCTTCTCGTAGTTGTTAGCCATAGCGTGAGCAGAGAAAGTGCTTTCTACATGGCTCCGAATGCTCTTCCGATCAAGCTGTTTCAGCAATGGAATAGACTCAACCATCTCGTCGATAGAATGAACTAGAAAGCCTGTTTTCTCTTGCACGACGATCTCTGGCGCTGCTCCGCGTGCGAAGGAGATAACGGGACAGCCCAGCGCCATCGCCTCTACCATGACCATTCCAAAGGGTTCTTCCCATGTAATTGGATTGAGCAGGCCCTGAGCTCCACTGAGCAAGGTGATTTTGCGCGTTTTATTGACGGGGCCAATATACCGAATCTTCTGCTGATCAATGAACGGCTCAATTTCCTGGCGAAAGTAGCGCACAGACTCAGGGACGGTTCGATCAATAATACCTGCTAATACCAGATGAGCATTCGCTTTCCTTGCAGCCTCAATGGCAAGATGCGCGCCTTTCTCTGGCACAAAACGCCCCAACCAGACCAGATACGAATCAGGTTTAATCGAAGCAGGCACGTAGCGCCGTAAAGAGATCCCATTATAGACCACTCCGACCGTCTGCACGCTGGCAGGAAGATCTTTCTGGGCTTGCTGACTAATCGTGACAACAGGCACTGAGGACCCCCAGGTGTCCAGGTAAAATTGATCTGCGTCTCCCTGCCAGTGGGGCACATGATCAAAGGGAAACTTGCTATGTAGAGTGGTGAGATGTGCAGTTGGAAGCTCAGAGAGCAATGGGAACAGGCAGAGATCCGTGCTGGCCGACAGGTGAGTGTGCACCATCTCAAAATTCCCTGCTCGAACTTCCGCTACAGAGCGCCGCATATGATAATCGGCCTTCAAATGAGCCGACCAGGGGACACCTTCCGCCCGTAGAGAGCGAGACAAGAAAGAGATGAGTTTGGCTGAAGTGCGGGCATCACCAGGAGCAAATAAGGTAACGTCGTGGCCCTGAGCAACCTGCTCTTCAATCAGATCAAAAAGCACATTCTCGGTGCCTCCATAATCTTTGGGTGGAATAGGTAGCCACGGAGGAGCAATATGGGCAATCTTCATCGCTTTACCCTTATTCTTTCATTGAACAGTCCAGCATTACAATTATCAGTATTTTAGACTATAAGAAAGAGATTGCCGAGATCATAGCTCTAGCAATCTCTCTCTTTTTACTACTTTTTAGGGCTCTCTGTCCACTTTAGTCGTCGCCAACTGCCTGGGCAGGTGTGGCCAGTCCCAGACCCTGAGCGATACGCGTTCCGAGGTCGCTATCTACCTGATGCCAGAGTTTGACTGCACGCTCCTGAACAAAGCGCTCGACACCCTCGCTCTGATTCATATGGCCGACGATGTTGCTGACCAGATGGTCACGGTCGGTCTGCGAGAGCGCCTGGCGATAGAAGTTGCCCGCCTGGACGAAGTCGTTGTCCTCTTTGTGAGGAACATACGCGCTGCGGACCATCTCGCCACTTGAAGCCCAGCCGGGCTCAGGATAGCGCTGACCATCTGCCTGCGGGCCGCCGTAGCTGTTGGGTGCATAGACGGGCTGATCGCCGCTGTGGTGATAGCGCATGGAGCCATCTTTGTTGTAGCTATGCACTTCAACCTCAGGTTGGTTGACGGGTAGTTGCAGATAGTTTGTCCCGATGCGATAGCGGTGCGCGTCAGGATAGCTGAATAGCCGGCCCAACAGCATCTTGTCAGGGCTTGGACCAATACCGGGCACCATGTTCGCAGGCTCAAATGACGATTGCTCGATCTCTGTGAAGAAGTTCGCAGGATTGCGGTCAAGCACGAGTCGGCCAATGGTGATCGGCTTGTAGTCGCTGTGCGGCCAGACTTTAGTCAGGTCGAAGGGATTGAAGCGATAGTTCTCGGCATCGGCGAATGGCATGATCTGCATCTCCAGTCGCCAGACCGGGAAGTCCTTCTTGTCGATTGATTCACGCAGATCGCGGCGGTGGAAATCGGGATCGTCGGCCCTCATCGTCTTCGCCTCAGCATCGGTGAAGTTCTGGATGCCCTGCTCCGTCTTAAAGTGGTACTTAACCCAGAAGCGCTCACCCTGTGCGTTGATCCACATAAAGGTATGGCTACCATAGCCGTTCATGTTGCGATAGGTCTTCGGTGTGCCACGATCAGACATCAAGAATGCCACCTGATGGAGCGACTCCGGCGAGAGGGACCAGAAATCCCACATCGCGTTGTGGCTGCGCATATCGTTGACAGGCATGCGCTTCTGTGAGCGGATGAAGTCCTGGAACTTCGAGGGGTCGCGTACAAAGAAGATCGGCGTGTTGTTGCCGACCAGATCATAGTTTCCCTCTTCAGTATAAAACTTAAGCGCAAAGCCGCGTGGATCGCGCTCGGTATCAGCCGAACCCTGCTCGCCCGCCACCGTCGAGAAGCGCGCCAGCACCTTCGTCCGCTTGCCAACTTTATTCAGGAATGCCGCCCTGGTCCACTGCGACACATCCTCAGTCACCTCAAAATATCCAAACGCGCCGCTACCCTTCGCATGCACCACACGCTCCGGCACACGCTCACGGTTGAACTGCGCCATCTTCTGAATGACATAATGGTCTTGTAGCAGCAGAGGCCCATTAGGACCCACTGACAGCGAATATTCATCACTCGAAGCGGGAATGCCCGCATCGTTTGTCGTTACAGGGGGACGTTGATCGTTTTGACTTTTCTGATTGTCCTGTTCGTTCATAGTTCCTCCAATTTGAACTTCGTCTTCAACTCTCAACAATGAGAATAATTCTTATTACGGTACCAGGAAAGTATAGCCCAACCATTTTTGCAATGTCAAGCCTGGCCTTATACAACTTTTAAGTGCTGTTGGAAGAACGCTAGCGATTTCCATCCCATCTCTTCCCACGGTTTATCGCTCCAGGGTTGCAGTTCGTCAGGACGCAGATTATGATAAACATCCGGTATAGACAGAAAATCGACCTCGTTATCGGCCGCTTTAAGGGCTGTAACAAACTGCTCTGCTTGCTCAAAGGGAACAGTTTCATCTAAAGTTCCATGAACAATCTGAAATGGGGGTGCACTAGGGCTTATATGAAAAATGGGACTTGCTAAGCGCATAAGGTCTTCGCGCTCAGTTACAGTGCCGCCAAAGAGTTGTGTTACAGGAGAAGGTGCGTCATTGATCATCAATCCACCAGTGCTCAGGAAATTGTAGGGGGCGGAGCGCGTCACCACAGCATGAACACGACTGGAGTATCCCAGCGATCCACAGTTGCCTTCGAGCACAGGCACATCAGCAGTTAGGCCAAGCAGGGCGGCAAGATGTCCTCCCGCAGAATCGCCCCACACACCGATGCGCTTAGGATCGATATGATACTGCCCTGCATTGGCGCGCAGCCAACGAACTGACGCTTTGACATCATGAATTTGTGCAGGAAACGCAGCCTGACCGCTCAAGCGATAGGACACGCTAACAGTGACGAAGCCATGAGCCGCCAACAAAGGATTCAACCAGGGATACATTCCTATACTTCGTTCGCCAGCCAACCAGCCTCCACCATGTAAGTAGATTATGGCAGGTGCTGACGTGGTAGGAAGAGGAGAAGGACAGAGCATATCCAGATAGAGCGGCGCTTGCCAGGAGGGCACATCTGGCACTTCCCCATATTTCAAAGCTGGAATGACAGTGAACGGAAATGGAGTTCCAGGAAGAGCTTGTAACATTGTAGTAACCTCCTTTTTATCATATGCCATATGCTTTTCTATGTTTATGAGTATAGGAAGAGCATAACTGCTAAAGCTTTTTTAGCGTAGCATAGTCAAACCAGAGATTGTAAGGTTGAATTTGGAATCCTGCCTACATGCCTTTACAATATGCATAGAAGCTCTCATCCACTTTCAACAGTGCAATGATTATCATTACATTGCAACAAGCTGGGCTGAAGTCCAGGAGCGCAAAGGAGTATCTATGAGCCTGCAAGAAGACCGGGAGAACCTGTCCACTATTCTTAACGCGGCACAATCAGCCGCACTCCATTTTCTAAATGACCTGGAGCAGCGACCAGTTGGACAGCGCCCGCAACTATTAGAGCACGATCTATTACCAGATACAGGTCTGGGAGCATTGCAAGCTCTTGCCTCATTCCGTAACAAATACGAGAATCAACTTTCAGGCTCACCCGGTCCGCGCTATCTGGGTTATGTCACTGGTGGCAGCACACCAGCAGCTCTAGCTGCTGACTGGCTTGTCTCATCCTACGACCAGAATCTCAGTAGCGATGGTGACTCGATTGCGACAACAGTGGAACGCGAGACGCTTGGTCTCTTGCGCACACTGTTTGGCATTCCAGAACAATTTGAGGGAGCCTTTGTAAGTGGAGCAACGCAGGCCAATGTTGTTGCCCTGGCCACAGCGCGTCAATGGGCAGCTCAGAAGATGGGGATTGATACGGCGGAGAAGGGGCTTTGGGGACTGGAACCCATTCGCGTGCTGAGCGGAGCGCCACACTCCAGTATTCTGAAGGCAATGTCGATTTTAGGGATGGGCAGACAGACGCTTGAACGTGTACCATGTCTTGCGGGACGGACAGCAGTTGATCCTCAAGCTCTGGCGCAACGTCTGTCCGCATTGAACGGCAAGCCAGCGATCGTGGTTGCCAGCGCGGGCGAGGTGAATACGGGCGACTTTGATGACCTGGAAGCAATCGCGGCGCTATGTCAGCAGCATGAAGCATGGTTTCATGTAGATGGTGCTTTTGGACTCTTTGCGGCCTGTGATCCCACACGAGCTCATTTACTGCATAATTTAGAGGCCACCGACTCGATTACAACTGATGGACATAAGTGGTTAAACGTGCCCTATGATTCAGGCATTATCTTCACGCGCCATCTCGCTTTGCAAGAGCAAGTCTTTAATGCCTCTGCCGCCTATCTGGGCGTAGGTCCAGACCTCTTACACCGCACACCTGAGAACTCGCGTCGCTTCCGCGCTTTGCCTGCCTGGATGACGCTGATGGCCTATGGCCGCTCCGGCTATCAAGAAATCGTCGCTCGCTGCTGTCATCTAGCGCAACAATTAGGGCAGGGCATCCAGCAATCTTTCCGCTTTGAGCTGCTCTCACCTGTCTACCTCGATATCGTCTGCTTTACTCTACGCGGAGCTGATTCAGCTCAACGCGACCATCTCTTAGATCTGCTCATGCAGGACGGCAAGGTTTTGCTTACACCAACCGTCCTGGCAGGCAAACCAGCAATTCGCGCCGCCTTCGTCAACTGGTCCACGACGGAGCAGGATATTTCGCTTATTCTTGAATCATTAGAACGTTGCGCGGCCCAGTTATGATTGTTGATGACGAAATACTCTATGCCTCTGAGAGCACGCTGGTTCGATCAGCCGCAGCCACGCTTCAGTACTGCATGATCCTGGCTGGACTTAAAGGTTAACAATCATCTACTCCTATCCATTAATTTTCTGCTAAGTAACTCTTCTACACTTAAGATTATCTCAATCTTATGGTATACTTTTGATAAAAGAATATAGCAAGAAGGAGCGTTTCATGGAGAGGAGACAACAGAGAACATTGTGGCCAACACACGGTTGGAAGGAAGCCACGCCGAAAGAGCATGGCATGAATTCGGATATGCTTTCACGGCTTCACGCCTTCATACAGGAACAGGAGCTTCCCGTGTACGCGGTGCTCATCGTGCGCCACGGCTCACTCGTGTTTGAACACTACTATCACGGCAGCACACTTCAGAATACACATCAGATCGCCTCATGCACAAAAAGTATCCTCTCCGCCCTCGTCGGCATTGCCCTGGACAAAGGTCTTATTCATAGCCTCGACCAGGCTTTGCCTGATTTCATTGCTGATGAGCACCTCTTCAGCCTGGATGAGCAGAAGCGAAAGATCACGCTGCGTCATCTCCTGACTATGACAAGTGGACTTGATAACATTGCTAGCGGCCGCTATCATCTTGAGGAACACAAGAGTATCTTACAGACCATCTTCGAAGCATCACTATTCAGCTCTCCAGGCTCCACCTTTCGCTATGGAGATCCTGGTGCAAATCTACTGAGCCAAATTCTGGCACGAGCCCTACAGACAGATCTGCTTACATTTGCCGCAGAGCATCTATTTCATCCACTAGGGATCAAGACCAACACCCAAAGCGGATTTAGCTGGGAAACAGATCTTGACGGCTTCTACCGTGGAGCAAATGGTCTCCATATTACTCCACAGGATATGGCAAGGTTTGGGTATCTCTATCTTAATGAAGGAATTTGGGAGGAGCAGCAGCTTATCCCCGAATCATATGTGCGGGCTTCAATCCACGCGCAAAACACAGGCGGTCCACCTGAAGGATGCGCTTACGGACTCCTCTGGTGGGTCACGACTCTAGAGGGCCACGCTGCATTCTTTGCAGCGGGTATAGGTGGGCAATATATCTACGTCATTCCAGATATTGACCTGCTGGTAGTGATCTCATCAGAGTACGAAAGGCGTTCAGGGGCACCGCAGAAAGAATTGCTCTCTCGCTTTATCCTGCCTGCCATCATTGATCAAAGGTAGAATCTTTCTAATTTAGCTTTTGAGAAGGATGAAAAACATGAAGCTCTCTAGAGAGTTTTTTCATCTACAGCTACGCTTTGCAGAGCAGATGGCTCGCGTTCTCCACATCCCTCTAGCAGATGCACTACTAAAGTTCTCAACTTTATATATGAGTCTTGAACTCGGTCGCTCATTTAGTTCTACACATCCAACCTGGCAGGAATATCTCTCTGGTCTACAGCCTTCAGTAGAAAATAATGTAGAATGGACGCATACATTTTATGTACGGCAGTACATAGAACACTATCCAGAGAACTGCTTTGGATGTTTCAACTACACATATAGCTCCGACGCTAAAATGGTAAGGCTTCACTTTGTCAATCGGAACACATCGGGATATAGTGCCTTGAATAAAGAGCAAATGCAAACACGTTTACAAGAGCTAACAGCACTGTTTACTCATATAAGCAAGTCGCATCCAGAGGCCGAAGCCGTACGGGGACGTTCCTGGCTGTATAACATACAGTCTTACAGAAGACTTTTTCCAGTAGAATACACACACAATACTAAAGTAGCAGTTGACGGAGAATTTCCGTTTATGGCACTTTGGGGACAGTTCTTAGATCGACATGGACAGGTACGTGAGCAGATGGCCCACGACTTCCTAGCCTGCGTGGCAAGACAGGAAACGTTTGATGGCATCAAACATTGTTTTCCTTTCCTACCACTTGCACCACAATGCTCTATTCATCACTTCTACACGTTCTACAAAATCCTTTGAAAAAATGGGGAAGAAGTTGGACGCAAAATATGTCTCAAACAACAGTAACTATCAGGCAAGCAACTCTACCTGACGCGTAAGAGATTGCAGAGGTACATGTGCGAGCATGGCAATGGGCTTATCGAGGTTTGATTGACGATGACTATCTCGATCACCTCTCAGACAAGCTTGACCAGAGAATTGCAAGCTATCAAGTGCAAATTCCCAATCTGCCACCGCAAAACCGCTGGTGGGTTGCCGAGCAAGATGGACACATCGTCGGCTTCGCGATGACCGGGCTAAGCCGCGACTCCGACGTGCCGCCATCAACCGCAGAGGTGTTTGCCATCTATCTAGCTCAACAGGTAGCAGGCAAGGGAGTCGGCCGTACCCTTTTCGCACGTGCCATAGATGAACTACGAAACCAGGGATACGATCAAGCTGTGCTCTGGGTGCTCGAAGGCAATACAAGAGCACGCCGGTTCTACGAGGCGGCGGGCTGGACTCCAGACGGTGCGCGCAAAACTGAGGGCAGGCCAGGAGGTATGCTTCTGCACGAAATACGCTACCATGTTGCTTTAAAGCCCACACGCTAATTTCTTCCACGAGAAAGAGGAAAATATGTCTTTTGATGACAAAGATAGAGCAATACCTTTCAGGAAACAACAGCGCAGAAACTTGCGCTACAAGAGACAAGGGAGCAGACTAGATGCCAGCTTTCGCGATAGCTTTTCATCAGCAACACCCTATACGTGCTCAGGCTGTGCGTGCTCTTTATGCTAACGCAGGCTGGTGGCCGGAGCGTCAGGAACAGGAGATTACGCAGGTCCTGGATAGCGGTCCAGCAGTTGGGGCCTGGGACGGAGAACTTCTTGTCGGTTTTGCGCGTGCAGTATCAGATCATCACTTTCGCGCTTATATCGAAGATGTGATTATACATTCTGATTATCGATCTCTTGGTGTCGGTCGTCTTCTCCTTACTAAACTAATGGAAGCACTTGAGCATGTTGACATCGTTAGTCTGTTTTGCGAACCTGAATTGATCCCCTTCTACGAACAGAATGGATTTAAGTTTATCTCCTCACAGAGAGTAATGCATTGGAAGAACACGTAAAAAGAGTATGCTGCTGCCTGCCTTCTTATGCTTTCCCACCCTGCTCAAGCACGTTCTTGACATGAACGATGGTCTGCTGAATATGGAAGCGCACAGCATTAACAGCACGAACCGAATCGTTCGCCTGGCAGGCAGCAAGAATCTCACGGTGTTCCGCGTCGAGATGCTCTGCATCTTTGGGAACTTCAGCGGCGGCATAGAGATGGTTATAGGCGAGCGAGGCGTTGCGCAATTCCTCAATCATTGTGAGCAGTCGTGAATTTCCCGCCAAGTGATACAATTGCATGTGGAACTGGTGATTTCGTTCAACATAAAGAGTAGCATCGCTGGTGGTGTGCATCTCATCGAGGAGAGCAAGAAGTGGAGGCGCATCCTGAGGTTGGAAGCATGCTGCGGCTTCCTCGACGGCCAGCATCTCCAGAGCCATCCGAATTTTGTAGTGCTCGATAAGGTCCTGGATGGTCGGTAAGAAAACCGTGACGCCTCGACGGGTGTCGATCTGCACCAGGCCATCACGTTGAAGCAGTCCAAATGCTTCACGAACGGGAGTTGTACTCACTCCAAAGCGTTGAGCGGTCTCAATCTGGGGCAACTTCGTGCCTGCTGGCAGTTGTCCCGTGACGATTTCGTGTCGGAGAGTAGCTGCAATCTGCTCCGCTATCGTGAGTTTTGTCAGTGTTATAGTAGTGTTGCCCTTTCCCAATGGTTCTGTCCCGTTCATAACGCTCTGTTCTCTCCTCTTGACAAATATCGTATGCATAATGCATACTTTACTACATTGTAGCGTACTTTGTCTAGATGCTGATGCATAGTACGGAACAAAAAGAGGGAAGTTCACCTCGCTGAAGAGACGAGTTTCATCGCATCAAAGGAGATAAAGAATGGCACACATATCTGAGGACAAGACCATCTCTCGGCCCATCTTGCACCACATCAACCTGAAGACGAGGCGTCTTGACGAAATGATTAAATGGTACAGTACTGTGTTGGGCATGAAGCCAAACTACTACTTTCCAGGCGGTGCCTGGCTCACCAATGACGAGGCCAACCATCGCCTAGCACTACTTGTCTCACCATATTTGAGCGAGGACTCTGACAAGCTGATGCACACCGGCTTCCATCATAGTGCCTTTGAGTACCCAACGATGGGTGAGCTCCTCGGCACCTACTCGCGTCTGAAAGCTCAGGGTATCGAGCCGCATGCCAGTCTCGATCATGGCCTGACCATGTCATTCTACTATGCAGACCCCGACGGTAACAGCGTCGAACTGCAAGTCGACAACTTCAGCAGTTGGCAGGAGTCTAGCGAATGGATGCGCACCTCGCCACAATTCGCCTCCGATCCCATTGGGAAGCCGGTCGATCCCGAGCAGATGATAGCCGCCTATCAGGCCGGAGCCTCGTTTGCTGAGCTACATGAGCGAGCCTACAGCGGTGAGTTTAAGCCCTCTGGCCCTTTAGACTTACGTGTGCCGCTTGGCGATCCACGCTCTCCGTTGTAGTCGTAGTGTAGGTCTGACTAATATAAGGTCTTTGTCTTCGAGGCCACTGTTGAGTGTCGCATCACGAGAATCACCTGATCCAATTTCTCAAAAATCTTGGCTTGATTAGTGGGTTGCTGATGGTCCTCACGGATGGGAACGCCGAAAAGGTACTCAAACTTACATCTCTGTGATCTGTCAGGAAGAAAGGCAACGTTGGACCATGATGGCAAAAGATCCCATAGCCAGGAGTCAAGATATTCCCCACGAGACGCAAGTCCTCATCGTCGGGGGAGGTCCTGTCGGACTCAGCGCAGCCGTCGAGCTGGGGAGACGGAACGTACAGTGCTTCATCGTCGAGCCGAGGCGAGCCGTCTCGCAACTCAGACCGCGTGCTAAGACGACTAATATCCGAACGATGGAACATTTTCGCCGCTGGGGACTGGCCGAGCGCATTCGCGAGGTGGCACCGCTTAAAGTTGACTGGTCGCAGGACATCGTCTTCTGCACCACGTTGCTTGGTCACGAGGTGATGCGCTTCACGCATTGCCTGGGGTTGTCACCTCAACGAAGCGAGATATTCGCGGAATCAGGGCAGCAGATCGCCCAGCCACTGGTAGAGGAGGTGCTACGGGAGGCGGTCAGCGATCGAGAGTCGTGCTCCCTCGGCCTGGGCTGGTCGCTGCATAGCCTTCAGCAGCACGACGAGGGAGTACGGGCGACGATCGTCAATGGGCGAGGTGAGCAACAGCAGATCGAGGCGTCCTACGTCCTGGGCTGTGACGGATCGCGGAGTGCCGTTCGTACGGCGATCGGAGTCCGCTACGCGGGAACCTCGGATCAGCGTCCAAACTTCGGCATCGTCTTTCGGGCACCTGGACTGGCTGAGCGGCTGCCGCACGGCCCGGCAGTCCAGTACTGGGTTCTCAATCCGGCCCGTCCAGGAGTCCTGGGCCGTATGAACCTGGAGGATCAGTGGTGGGTCATCGCCAACGGTGTTTCTGCCGAGAGCGGTCAGGCCGACCCACACGCTCTCATTTATGGCCTCATCGGTGCTCCAATCGACGCTGAGATTCTCGGAACGGACCCCTGGACGGCACGCATGCTGCTAGCAGACCGCTACCGCGCCGGTCGGGTCTTCCTGGCTGGCGATGCTGCACATCTCAATCCACCCTGGGGTGGACATGGCTTTAACACCGGAATCGGTGATGCTGTGAATATCGGTTGGAAGCTAGCGGCGGTGATTGATGGCTGGGGTGGAGATGGCCTGCTCACAAGTTATGAGGCTGAGCGGCGACCGATCGCCGAGCGAACGATTCAGGAGGCTGCGGCGAATATGAGCGTGCTCGCCCCTGAACTCGGTAATCAAGAGATGGAGGCTTCGGATCTCGCGGGTGAGCAGGCGCGGCGTGCAGCCGCTCAGGTGATTCAAGCCGCCAAAGACCGCGAGTTCCACAGTCTGGGACTCGTCCTGGGCTATCAGTACGATGCCTCGCCGGTGGTCATTGATGATGGCACACCTCCTGTTCCCGAGGGCCAGTACTATGAACCTACAGCCCGACCGGGAGCTCGGCTGCCACACCGATGGTTGCCAGATGGAGCGTCACTCTACGATCGGCTCGGCAGCGGATTATCGCTCCTTCGGCTCCGTGACGACGCTGATGTGTCTCCATTCATCAAGTGCGCTGCCGCTTGCAATGTGCCACTGACCGTGGTTGAATTGCGCGGCCAGACACTCGCAGACATCTATGGTGCCCCGCTTCTCCTCGTGCGACCCGATCAGCACATAGCCTGGCGCGGTGCATCTGTGGATCGACTGATGGCGGAGGCAGTCATTGATCGGGTTCGCGGAGTCTGAACACTCGCAGACGGCGACTTTGACAAGAATACGCGTCAGAAGAGCGAAGATGTATGGGTTCTTACACAACACTATTCTTCACCCCGAATACCAATGACGGCGAAGAGCGGATCGTGGCCACGATTGAACCAGGAGAGCGTGCTTTTATCTTCGCGGCGCTCGACCTCAACTTTTGAGTAACCGCCCGCTTGCTGATAATATTGCTGGACAAGCTGGATATGGCTCTCGTCGTTGCCGCTGGCCCAGATGCGTACAGCTTTGGTGGGGAACATACGATTAGAGAAGGTGATGATTGAGATGCCGCCCGGCTTCAGGACGCGCGCCACCTCGCGCATTACCTCAACAGGATGGATCAGATACTGCACCGAGACGGTATTGAGGACAGCGTCGAAGCTGGCGTCCTCGAATGGCAATTGAGGGTTCCTGTTGAGATTGTGCACAACATAATTGTTTAACTGTGAATTTGCCCGCAGCTCCTCGCCATTCATACCCAGCCCGACCACCTCTGAATAATGAGCCTCCGCAGGCAGGTGCGAACGATAGCTGCTCATTAAGTCGAGCACACGCGCATCAGTGGGCACACGCCGCCGGATCACATCGGTTACAGATGCGACGGCATGGTCATCTATATGCACAACCATGCGCGGTTGCGTGTAAAAGTTCCCATCATCTGACTCGTCTTGCCGCGTAAAGTCGGCCGCTGAAAATTGCTGAGCCATAACTTCTCTTGTTCCTTCATTCGCTATTTCTGTAATCTATCGACAGTTCGAAGTGTACTCGAAGAATGTACCTGTTCTCATTGTATACACGAAGAGAGGAACATAACAACAACATTTGTACTCTATGATTCATGGCAAGATCAGATGCAGATCGCCAAACTCGTGCCAGAGATAGCAGGCGCGCAGAGCCTCTGCGTAGGTGAGCTTGAGATGGTTGAGTCCAGCCAGCGCCTCCAGCATCATGAGATGTGTTGAGCGGGGTTCGTGCAGGCCGGTGAGCAGTCCATTCACAGACCGAATGCCGCGCTGCGGTGTTATAATGATGCGCGTCCAGCCTTCACCGGGATGGACAATAGCTTGCTCATCAGTCACCGTTTCCAACGCACGCACGACCGTCGTGCCCACCGCGATTACGCGCTTCCCCGCCGCCTTCGTGGCATTGATGAGACGGGCGGTCCCTGCTGGCACGCGATAGTACTCCGCGTATGGAGCCTCGTGTTCTTCCAGGCTAGCGACGCCAGTGTGCAAGAGCAGAGGAGCGATTGTGATGCCGTGAGCAACGAGCCGGGTGATTAGTTCGGGCGTAAAGGCCCGGCCTGCCGAAGGCATCTCGGCGCTGCCCGGCTCGGTCGCGTAGACCGTTTGGTAGTACGATAAAGGCCAGCGATCTTTGACGTAGCTATAGCGGATGGGAAATCCGTACTGCTCCAGATAGAGCAAGAACGGAGATGGCAGGTTGAGTGTTGCCAACCACAGACGCTGCGGACCACTCGGAACACTCCGGCGATCCTCCAGATACGGGGCCAGTAATGCTGCCTCGCCACCATCAGGCAAGTGCAAGACATCGCCGGCTTTACTCTCGTAGTAGGGCAATGTCGTCTTCTCTAATTGCTGGCGCAGCTCCACAATCCAGAGATCTGCGGGCAGATGGGTCGAGAGATGAAGTTCAAGCCGCGTGCTATCAGCTCGTAAAACTGGAATGGCGGCATTCAGCGTGCCGCTTGTATTAATGACGAGTAGATCGCCCGGCTCAAGCACCTGTCCTAGCTGACGAAACTGGCTATGCATGATCCGCTGATCGGCACAATAAGAAACCAATAAGCGAACCTCATCTCGTCCCAGACCGCGCGCTTCCGGTGGCTCACTAGCTTCAAGTTCTGGTGGCAGTGTAAAGTTCAATATAGAAATCTCAGAGAGATCTTTGTTGTCGTCGCTGAGTAGCAGCCTCTGCGTCTTACCCATGATGCGTACTTCCTTGTATATCCAATACAACCTGTTTTATTGCTGCTTACTCTATCACTAAGCACACCTGCACACATTGAGCAAGAGGACAGTTTAAAAGCTGTTCTTTTGTACAGCCTTGCTGCTATCTTTCTCTAAGCTCTCATAAGAAGACTACTACATGCTATAAGTGCACGCCGAAGGCGTGCACTTCTTCTTAGAGATGGTTTTTCATTGTTTCATTGTTCATACTTTTTTGTGCAGAGCACAAAAAAGTATGAACAATGAAACAATGAAAAACCATCTCTAAGAAGATTTTCAGGCAGCAAAGCTGCACAATACTTTCTACTCAGAATAGATGCGATGAGCATCCGACATTCTCTAACAAGTAATGGCCTATTAACAGTTTAAGCGTTCTTTATAGTTTATAACGCATACGAGAAGCTTATTAACACTCCTCTGCTTCTTCTAAAGCACGTGCCCGGTAACGTCCACTCGGATAGTTACCAGTAATCAGCGCAAGCAAGCCCGGCACGCTCTCTTCCGGCAATGGGCGATCGCTGATATCCTCGCCGGGAAAGGCTTCCTGATGCATCTGTGTGCGCATATCGCCCGGATCGACCCAGTAGACGCGCCATTCTGGATTCTCGGCGGCGAGGATGTTTGAGAGCTGCTCCAGCGCTGCTTTGCTCGAACCGTAGCCACCCCAGCCTTCATATGCTTCAACGGCGGCATCGCTGGTAATATTAATTATGCGTGCACCCGGTTTTATTTGCGGCCGTAATGCCTGTAGGAGTGCGAGTGGTGCGATGACATTGTTACGGTAGATCTCTTCCAGGGCTGCGAGGGGATAGTCGAGCAGGCGCGGCTGCGGGCTGGGACCGAGGACGCTGGCGTTATTGATGACGACATCGACGCCACCCAGGCTCTGTGCGGCGTTGACAAGCGCCTGGCGATGTTTCGCATTGGTTACATCACCGTGAAGAGCAATCGCGCGTGTCGTTGCAGCGAGTTCAAGCTGAGCAGTCGTTAGGGGCTGCTTCCCCTGTGTCCCGCGTGCATCTATAATCAAGTTCCAGCCGTGCCGGGCAAGCTGGCGGGCCAGGGCAAGGCCGAGGCCGCGTGAAGCGCCGGTAATCAAGGCAGTGGCGTTGAGAGAAGGTATCATGTACGTTCGCTCCTTGTTTCTATAGCTTTAGAGCAGAGGATTCAATGTCCAGCCTCCACTCTATCAATTTTCAGTATCTACTATAGACGAAATCCGACAACGCTACATCGCACAAGAGGACAGCATGCAAACTGTTCTTTTGGGTAGTCAACCTTCATCGCGACTCCCTAATAATAGACTTCCTGACTCTTTAGAAATAAAGAAGATCTCTAGAGTCTACAGCAATGTCGTGCTTGACATCTTCTATGCGTGTGAGCAACTATATATCCAATCAATACGCGTTGCTTGCTCAACAACAATAGGAGACATAATGACAGCACCGTTACACCCTCAAACTCAACTATATCTAGATCGCTTACATTCTTTAGGTGCACTGTCCACGTACCGGTTCTCGCCCTCAGAGGCAAAAGAAGGCTTTGAGAGCATGGTGCTCTCTGGTGGTCCGCCAGAGCCGCTGGCCTCGGTTGAAGATAGGACAGTTCCTGGACCAAACGGGAACATACCTGTTCGCATCTATACACCAGAAGGGGATGGGCCATTTGGCGTGCTGCAATATATGCATGGCGGAGGATGGGAGGTTGGTTCGAGATTCGCCTATGATCCCGTTTGCCGCACAATCGCTTACCGCGCGAAGTGCGTTGTCGTCTCGGTTGACTATCGCCTCACACCAGAATTTGTGTATCCAGTACAGGTCAATGAGTGCTATAGCGTCCTACAGTGGATCGCCGAATACGCGCGTACGTTTCGAGGCGATCCAGCACGCATCGCAGTCGGTGGTGATAGCGCGGGCGGCAATCTGACGGCGGTGATGACGTTGAAAGCCCGCGACGAGCGAGGTCCCACACTAAAATTTCAGTTCCTGATCTACCCGGTCACCGATTACTGTCAGCCAGAAAGCGCATCGTATCAAGAGTTCGCTAATCAATATTTCCTGACTGCGCGCGACATGAAAAACTTCTTCGACCTCTATCTACCTCACGGATTCGATAGAGACGATCCACATATATTCCCCTTGCGCGCAAAAGACTTAAGCAACCTGCCCCCAGCCCTGATTATCAATGCTGACCATGATGTACTGCTAGATGATGGAGTTGCCTATGCCAACCGCTTGAAGCAAGCAGGCATACCAGTGCAGCACACCATCTATCCCGGTATCATCCATACCTTCATTAATCTACGTGGACAGTTGGATCAGAGCAATGTGGCGCACGATGAAATAGCAGCCGCGCTACGAGCTGCTTTCGCGTAGCGATGACCAGGCTAAAGCAGCGTATGCAAGAAACTTACAGTCTGCTGCACTAGCAGATCATAGTAGCGTTCAGAGAGCACTTCACTCTTCTGGCTGTACAAGACATTCTCCGTTCCTGGCATTGCATTACCGGAAGTAGCATCTTCAAGCTCTTGCTCAGCCAGGGCGGCTGGCGTACGGTCGATTGGCACGACGAACTCGCCCGTCAGGTAGCCGTCGTAGCCGATCTCGCGCAATGTCTGGATGTACGCCCGCCAATCGATTGTCCCCCACCCCGGTGGATAGCCGTTGTTATCGGCCACGTGAAAATCGACCAGGTAGGACGCCGTCTGCTTGATCGCGACAACGGGATTAGACTCCTCGATATTCAGATGAAAAGTATCCAGCACAACGCCCATATTCAAGCCAACCTCTTGAGCCAACAGAATGGCCTGCTCGTGGCGATTAATAAAGTAGGTCTCATAGCGGTTGAGCGGCTCAATGCCTGGACGTATGCCCTTCTCGCCAGCGTAATAGGCAACCTCGCGCAACCCATCAACAGCCCAATGCCACTCATCCCGAAAGCTGCCCATCGGCGTAACCTTCCCCATCGTCGAGGGCACGATACACAGAACCTCGCCGCCAAGTCCTGCCGCCAGGTCCACACAATCTTTCATATATTTGACAGTGCCATAGCGTACATACGCATCTTCATGAATCAGGTCGCGCCCCGCCGTCATAAACGTAGCCGCACCCCAGCACGCAATGTTGTATTGTTGTAGCAGCGAATGCACCCGCGCAACATCATAGCGCGCAGGCTCTCCCACGATCTCAAGCCCATCATATCCAAAGCGCACCAGCCGTTTCAGCGTCGCCTCAATCGACTCAGCCCGCATCCAATTGTGCATACCAAGCTTCATTGTGTAGCTCCTTATTTCTATCTTCGCTATCTTTGATCGACAATTGCTTGTATACTCAGAGTGGTTACACAATACTATAGGCAGGTATAACATAGAAAAGCTGCAATGTAAATGCTCTGAAAGGAGAATATGATGGCAGACAACTATACTTTCAACGGACTTGGCATGAATCTGGGGAATTTATCGCGCCTCTCCCATGCACGCACACGTTCTATAAGTGCGGAGAATCGCAGTGAAGAGAAGGGCCAGGGTGGACGAGCGAGTGAGGGAACAGGCGCAAATGCCGCGCGCGACCTGGGATTGGGCTGGAAGGTATCCCCCTCTCTCGTCCTTGCGCCGCAGAGCACGACGACCCTCGCCACTATTTCAAAATCAGGGGCTATTCAGCATATCTGGCTCACAACCTTTCCGACGAATTGGCGTCGCCTGATCTTGCGTGCCTACTGGGACGATGAGCAGTATCCCTCTCTTGAGACTCCGCTCGGCGATTTCTTTGCCAATGGCTGGTGCGAGCGTTGCAACGTGAATTCGTTGCCCATTGCCGTGAATCCAGCGGGAGGCATGAACTCTTATTGGGAGATGCCTTTCCGTCAAGGTGCACGCCTGACGATCGAAAATCTTGCCAATGAGGAAGTTGTGCTCTACTATCAGGTTGATTACGTGTTGACTGAAGTTCCCAAAGACGTGGGATATTTTCATGCGCAGTGGCGGCGGAGCAATCCTCTAGCTTACAAGCAGGTGCATACGTTGCTAGATCGTGTTCAAGGTCATGGTCACTATGTTGGCACCTATATCGCCTGGCAAAGCAATACGACGGGTTGGTGGGGCGAGGGCGAGATCAAATTCTACCTGGATGGCGACCAGGATTTCCCGACTATCTGTGGTACTGGAACAGAAGATTACTTCGGTGGCGCCTGGAACTTCGAGCAGCCTTCGGGTCAATATGGCAGCTACTCCACGGCCTTTCTGGGCCTGCCCCAGGTCATCAAACCCGACAGCCTCTATCGCAGCCAGCAACGCTTTGGTATGTATCGCTGGCACATCATGGACCCCATCCGCTTCGAGAAAGATCTACGCGTCACGATTCAAGCCCTGGGCTGGCGCAGCGGAGGTCGTTACCTGCCACTCCAGGACGACATCGCCTCCGTCGCCTTCTGGTACCAGAGCGAACCACATATTCCATTCCCAACACTTCCCGGCATTGACGAATTGGAGGTAGTTTAGCTATCATTTAATACGATGAACATGTAGTTCTTGATAGATTGGATAATAGACTGATGAAAGAGACTTCTCAAGCAGCACCGACACCTGCACAGACGCGTCAGAGGCACAGAAAAAGTGGACAGACAGTCATGCTGGTAGGACTGCTCCTTGTCGTGATAGTAGGAGCCGTTCTGTATAGTCAGCGGACAGGAATTCTTTCATTGCTGACAGGTTCAAGTTCACCACAGACGAACGCATCACCCGCTACGTTGACCCTTCCAAATGGATTTCACGCAAACATCTTCGCGCAAAATGTGTCTAGCCCCCGCTTCATCACCTTTAGCCCTGATGGAACTCTCTTCGCCGCTGAGCGTGGCAGCGGAAATATCATAGCTCTCCCTGATGCACAACACAGCGGAAAGGCAAGCGAGAAGCGCGTCATTGCCAGCGGGCTCAATGATCCAACAAGCCTGGTTTTCTATAAAGACGCGCTCTATGTCGGCGAGGCATCGCAGGTGACGCGGTTCACATTTGATACGCAGTGGAAGGTAACGGACAAGCAGGTGATCGTGCCGAATCTGCCGACGGGCGGCAATCATGTGACGCGTACAGTCCTGGTGGGACCGGATGGAAACTTGTACGTGTCGATGGGCTCAACCTGCAACGTCTGCAACGAGACGGATGCAAAGCGGGCGACGGTCCAGGTGTATCGATTGGATGGTAGCGGCGGGCGGCTCTATACAAAAGGATTGCGCAACGCAGTAGGGATGGCGATCAATCCCTGGAATCAGCAGATATGGGTCACCAACAATGGACGCGATCTGCTGGGCGACGATGTGCCGCCTGAGACGGTCTACGCGCTCAAGGACGGCGGCGATGCCGGTTGGCCGCGCTGCCACGCGGGCTCGATCATCGATCCTGACTACGGCCATCAAGGCGACTGCAAAGGCGTTCTTCAGCCGCTCGTCAAGATGCAAGCTCATTCCGCGCCCCTGGGACTCGCTTTCTACAACGCACCCCAATTTCCTAAGCAGTATCATGGGATGTTCGTCGCCTTTCACGGCTCCTGGAATCGCAGCGTGCCCACAGGCTACAAAGTCGTCTTCGTGCCCCTCAACGACTCTGGCGAGGTCTCCGGCCCCGTTCAGGACTTCGCCACGGGTTGGCTGGAGAACAAAGACAGCGTCCACGGGCGACCCGTTGGCCTCACCGTCGCCCCCGATGGCTCCCTCTACATCAGCGACGATGGCGCGGGCATCATCTATCGAATTACCTACTCAGCGTAAATACTTATGAAGATAGGCGCACAGAAGACTCTGTGCGCCTATCTTCATCCCATTGATAACATCCAAAAGCACATCACCATTGAGACAGATGAAGAATTCACTTTTATCAAGCGCCTAGTTAGCGGGTGTTGCTCCATTGACTGCGACGACTGGCTTGTCATCTGGCCAATTTACCTTGTCGACAGCCATATAGCGGGCATCCCCCTGGCTCCCGTCAGCATTGACATTCCATTCATGATACAACATCCATGTTTGATCCCCCACTTGAATCAGCGTTTCGCCCCCTGGTCCAATAAGAGGTGGAGTCTGCTTAGAATCGCTGGACAGAATAGGATTCTCTGCTGCTTGCTGGCAGGGTCCTGTCGCACTCTGGCAGAGTGCATATCCAGTTGCGTAACTACCATCGGCATAGTTGTTGGCAGAAAAGAAGAGGTAGTACTTGTCATTATGCTTGAACATGTAGGGTGCCTCGACTAGATTACCCTCCCATTGTTGGTCATTCTGTACCAGAGAGGTAGGATTTCCTACCAGGTTCAGCCCATCAGATGATAGTTGCTGGACATAAAGATGCACTGGTAAGCTACAGCAGTTTCCATCATTCTTGAAATAGAGGTAGAGCGTGTTACCGTCGTAGAAGGCGCTGGGGTCAATTGTTCCACCCTGATCTGCCTGGCATACAAAAGCGTGATCGTTTGTATCTTTGAAGGGACCTTCAGGACTTGCACTAGTCGCAACTCCCACGCACTGCTTGTCTGATTGTATGTCACGAGAAACATAATACATGTTGTACTGGTCACCAATCTGAATGACACCCGGAGCCCACGTTAAACCTAGACCACCTTTAGCCCAGGAACCAACAGTTGGTAGCGCGTCGGGAAGTTGTGTCCAATTAATGAGATCAGCAGAACGAGCAATCTGGATGTTCTCGTTATTACCATTTGTAGCATAAACATAATATTGTCCGTTTGCCTGAATAACATCAGGATCAGGAAAGTTAGTTTGAATGACTGGATTACTATACGTAGTTGGGTCTGCTGCTTTGACAGTGCCAGTCTCCAACCACAAATTTCCTAACAGTGCCAGCATCGTTGCTAATACAAGAGATGCAAGCACCAGTGCCCTGCGCTGAGTACGTTCTTGCATATTTGCTTAAGGGTCCTTTCTTGTTACGAACACATATCTCTCTTTGAGAATTGCGTCTGCGCACTCTTATTGACGTTTAGACTAAATCAGACAAAAGGCCTCCCAACCTTGCGGAGGGCGGCCTGATCGAGTAAAGTTCCGGTAACAAAAAACCAAAGGAAAGTTACTCACGTGAACATTAACATATTGCGACA